>Ga0163217_1088006_pt1 | contig 19929 bp, 7 predicted proteins | sample SynspAceP_FD_185933 | JGI IMG/M metagenome (GOLD analysis project Ga0163217, IMG submission 185933) | Saline lake microbial communities from Ace Lake in Antarctica - Synechococcus sp. Ace-P (PacBio error correction) | ecosystem: Environmental > Aquatic > Non-marine Saline and Alkaline > Saline ...
AAAGAAGAGATTTGCTTAGATTAATTTTAGCCACTACCTAAACCACAAAAAAAAAAAAAAGGAAAACAAAAACACCCCCCCCCCTCCCCCCCCACCCCCCCCCCCCCCGGGGGGGGGAATAGTTTCTTTCAAGCATACCGGTTTTATGGCCTTTCGGTATTTATATCGCAATCTTATGAAAATTTGGCCTGAATGACCGTTGTAAGGGCTACCATCGATTAGGAGCGGTCCCAAAAGAAAAACTCCTGTGTTTCTAAGTATAGAAGAAGTAAAGTTTTGCCCCTTTTTAAAAGACCCTAAGGCTGCCACAAACCGTTTTTGCTATTAGCGCTTCTTTAATGGCTTGTGGGACTTTTTCGCATGCTGAAGCTTCCGCAACTTACAACATCAAGGATATCGATATGAGTAGGAAACAGCTTCATATCCCGCCAGGCAAGGGTCCGCAAGACCGCTATGTCCGTTTGGGTGATTTACTCGATAACGTGGTATAGAAAAGCTTATCTAGACTCAGAAACATCCCATACATGGCTTTTTAAATGGCAGAGAAAAAAGAAGGTTCACCCGGTAGGTCTATCGGCAAATGGGGTGCAATGGGTGGTAAAACAGGCGAGGCCAACATAGCGGTAATCCTAAAAGAGGTAACCACCTAGTCTGCGTCATACCTACTGTACTCATCTTTTAGAAAATGGGTATGGGACCATCAATGAGCTAAAGGACCTTTTTGGGGCATGTAGATTTCAGACCACATGGTGACCTGCGTATCACAGATTAGGCACAAGAAGCTTGTTTTTTCAGTCCTTGGAAAAGCTGTACCGCCCACAGTATGGCACGGCCCTATATCAAGTGGCGCGATTGTTATTCGGGAGCGTAACGAGGGAAACCTGAACGAAGTAACAGGGAATTCCTGGCAAATGCGCACTTGCATGCCCTACGTAAAATGTAGGACGCCGCACGTCGGCGGCAACATCGACCGTTGTGACAATCCAAAAGTGTAGGCCGTGCCACCTGAGCTACAACAGCTGGTTCGTAACGCTTGTCCAAATGTCAAGGTCCCAACCGAAGCGTGGATACTGGCCACGAGAAAGGACTGCTCGAGGTGCCTAGTTCCCATTGGTGTTCAACCTGCCGACACGGTTGAACCGGCTGTGCTTATTGCACAAAAACGGTGTATGGTATTTGTTCAAGACGCGTGGAGTGTATTGCAAGATTTTGGAGCCAATCCAAAGTTTCCTTGGAAGCCAAATGGGCATGGTAGCCATACTACATACTTGGGGTCAGAACTGAGCCTGCCACCTCATTTGCTTGTATTGTTCTGGAGGTGCTTACGCTTAATGGAAAATGGAAAGTATGGCAAGAAACAAGCGGAAAATACTTTTTTTCCGGTAAAGGCAATGAGCAAGGTCTTCAGGGCAACGCTTTCGTGGAAAGTCTCAGGAAGGAGTTCGACGACAAGGGTCATTTTATGACAAACTCTTTCCTAAAGATTGGGTCGTGTATGCGCAAACGCATTTGCAAACCTAAAATAATGTCGTGGATATACTTAGGGGCGGCTAATACCATAAGATGGCGATCAGCAATCACACGCATAAATCTCCTTGACAATGGCAGGGTCAGTTTTACTGCAAAGATTATAGAAAAAGGGGGCGCACAACAGCTACTTTAGTTTAAGTGATGCAGAATTCATGAGAACGTTTTTAAAGTCTGCAATGTTTCTGCCCAGGGTTTTGTGCGCATACGCCACTATGGTATTTTAAGGGCAGTACTAAAAAGAAATAGTATACCCCGCTTCTCATGGAGAAATGGGTCATGTGCTTCTAAAAACGTATCAGCAGCCGATTTTACCACCGAAGTGCCCTAGTGCCAGAGAAGGCATCTTGGTAGCGGTCTTTTAATGTTTGACAAGCAGAGGGCCACCCACATTGGATTGCGTAAATAACGAAGATAGAACACCCTCAAATAAGAAACAAGCGTAAATGGCTTGCAGGGGGAAACCTATTTGCTAAGTGATCGTTTTTTGTAAAAAGTATCTGCCGTTAATAGAAGTTAAAGCTTGGGATAACAAAAAAGCATCCAAACGGAGTCCAAAACATATACTAACTGTAAAGGTGTCCCCAGATACACTTTCACTCCTGCCCCCTAATACATACTAATCCCATAGGAAACAACGAGGGCAAAAGACCCGGTGTAGTTCAACACGATTCATGCTCGGTCGTACCGACCGCAGAATGCTTAGTTATGTGCAACTGTTTTTTATTCCGTTTTTTAATTGTTCGCGAGCTATTTCAAGTCCATCTAATTTCCTTAAATTCAGTCAAATTCGCTCGAAATTTTGATGAGATTTGCTTATTTAACCAAGTAATTCATTTTCTCGTCATCAAAAAACAAACTTGTGAATATCGTCCTTAAATTCGGTATGCAAGAAATTCATTTCCAAACTATGAGGTTCAAAATGAAATTCCTGAAGTTCAAATTCGCATCGGAATGATTTACTTTCTATGGTCTTATTCTAAAATCCTCAAAAATTCATTTTCTTATTCCCATTTCGTTATATGCGGGTTCTCGCAGTAAAATTTTATTTCAAAGCGTTTTTTTCGCATCTTCCAAAATACCTTTTCCTTTGATAGACTCTTGACTTTTTTAAAGTTCAATTCTAAGGTTTTGTCATTAAATTCAGCACATTTTTTTCAGTTGATTCAAGTTGACAAAAAACTGCTCTGATATTGTCCCCTTACGTCAAGTCTCCAATATGAATTTGTCCTTTTTATTCCGATATATAATCTATACAATTTTTTTGGTCATTAATTCAATTCCGACTCAATAATTTGAGAATATTTTTTATCATGTAAGTAATATTTGTCTTTTAGTTCGGTCATTTTCAAATAGTGCACAACGTTTAAGCTATGAGTAGTGCGGAGGCAAGGAAAGCCCATTTTGTTTTCCGTCTAGCACGTAGCAAAAGCTTTTTGTTTTGTTTTTATTTTTTCATCCAGCAAAATCCTAAGATTTTGCGTAAACATTAATACACAAAACATTGGTTTAAACAACAAACGCATTACTTATAGGTTTTTGGTGAACTAATACTAAAGGTAGCTTCAAGAAAAAACCCTTCACTTACCTTTAAGTATTGTTCAAATCCTTAAGATGTCAAATTATGAAAAAAAGTAGTAAGCGCTGACGACGGGCCTGATAAAATGGTTTCCAGAGTTTGCTATTAAACTAGCGTAAGCTGGAGCGTTCGGTCGAACTGTCCGGCAGAGCAAAGTACCCTACCAATTATGCGCGTTTGTTTTTCCGCATAATGGTTTTACATTTTGGTTGTAGTCCCTGTCATTAGACAGGGAAGCAAGTGCTAGATTATTTACCTACGAAAAAAGGCACTACACAAAACCTCGATAGTTTTTCAAAGCATACCGTTTTATGGCCTTCGGTAATTTTTTTATCGCATCTATGATCTTGGGCCTGATAGCGTGTAGGGCATACCTCGATAGAGCGCCCAAAGAAATCCCCTGTAGTTCTAAGTAATAGAAGAAGTAAAGTTTGCTTTTAAAGACCCTAGCTGCACAACACCGTTTTGCTATTAGGCTTTTTATGGTGTGGACTTCGCAATGCTGAGGCTTCGCAACTTACATCATCAAGGATATCGATACTGGAATAGGAAACAAGCTTCATATCCGCCAAGGCAAGGTCGCAAAGACTCGCTATGTGACCGGGCTTTGTGATTTACTGATACGTGGTATAGAAAGCTTTATTCTAGACTCAGAACATCCCATACAATGGCTTTTTAATGGCAACGAAAAAGAAAGGTCCCCCGGTAGGTCTATCGGCAACTTGGGGATGCAATGGGTGTGTAAAACAGGCGGGCAAAATAGCGGTATCCTAAAAGAGGTAACCACCCTAGTCCTGCGTCATACCTATGCTACTCATCTTTAGAAATGGGTATGGACATCATGAGCTAAGGACTTTTGGGGGCATGTAGATATTCAGACCCCATGGTGTACTGCACGTTCAGCAGATTAGCAAAAGAGCTTTTTCAGTCTTGAAAAGCTGTAACGCCCACAGTAACATGGCAACGGCCCTATATCAGTGGCCGATTGTACTGGAGCGTACGACGGGAAACTGACGAGTATAAGGGATTCTGGCAAACCTGCGCGCGAATATGCTGCCCTACGTAAAACTGTAGGAGCGCCGACTCGCGGACACATCGACGTTGTGACAATCCAAAGTGTAGGCAGCTGCACTGAGCTACACAGCTGTCACAGTAACCGGCATTTGTCCCAAATGTAAGGTCACCACGCGAAAGCCGTGGATACTGGCAACGAGAAAGGGAACTGGCTCGAGGTGGCCCTAATTTCCAGTGTGGTGGTTTCAACCTGCCCGACACGGTGACCGGCTGTGCTTATATGCACCAAAAACGGTGTATGGTATTTTTTTGTTCAAGAAGCGTGGAGTGTATTGCAAGATTTTGGAGGCCAATCCAAAGTTCCTTGGAGCCAAAATGGGCATGGTAGCCAATACCTACATACTTGGGGTCAGAACCTGAAGTCTGACGTCAATTTGCATTGTTTGTTCCTGGAGGTGGCCTTACCGGCTAATGGAAAATGGAAGTTAATGGCAAGGAACAACGGAAATCCTTTTTTCCGGTAAAGGCATGGAGCAACAGGTCTTCAGGGAGCTTCGTGGAAAGTCTCAGGGGAAGTTTCGACGACGCACGGTCATGTTTAATGACAAACTCTTTGCTAAAAAGAATTGGGTTCGTGTATGCAAACGCCCCTTTGCAAAACCTAAATAATGTCGTGGAATACTTAGGGGCTATACCTCACGATAGCATCAGCAATCACGCAATATTCGCCTTGACATGGCAAGGGTAGTTTTTTAACTTGCCAAATGATTATAGAAAGGGGGGCAAAAACAGTACTTAGTTTAATGATGCCAGATTCATAAGAACGTTTTTAAGTCTGCATGTTCCTGCCAGGTTTTTGTGCGCAATACGCCCACTATGGTATTTTAAGCAGTAACTAAAAAGAAAATAGGTACTACTGTTCTCATGCGAAATGGGGTCAATGTTGCTTCTAAAACGTATCACAGCGATTTTACACCAGAAAGTGCCTAGGTGCAGAGAAAGGCAATCTTGTAACGGTTTTTATGTTTGACAGCTCAGAGGGCCACCAAACATTGGATTTTGCTAAAATAAAGAAAAGATAGAACCTCAAATTCAGAACAGCGGTAAATGGCTGCAGGGGAAACCTATTGGCCTAAAAGTGATCGTTTTTGATAAGAGTACCTGCCCGTTAATAGAAGTTAAAGGCTTGGGATAACAAAAAGAATCCAAACGAGTCAAAAATATACTAATGTAAAGGTGTCGCAGATACCATTTAACCGTCCCACTAATACATACTAATCCCCATAGGAAGACAACGAGGCAAAGAAGCCGGTGTAGTTTCAACACGCATTCAATGCTCGGTCGTACCGACCGCCACGATGCTTAGTTTATTTGTAAGCAGTTTTTTTAGTCAGTATGAAGCTCAATATCCGCAATATAATTGAGTTGACCAACTAACTATATTGCTTTTTTTAAATTGTTTTCGCATTCTATTTCTTTACCGATTGGCGACATTGAAAAGAATAACACGCTATTTAGGTCAATATAGTACATTTCCGGGTATATTCACAATTCTTCATTGAACATACAGTCGTTTGCAAATATTCAAATTATTCCATCCATCAAAAAAACTAACGGAAATCATCGCATATATCATGCATCATAAGTTTGATAAATACCCGCAAGGTCAGCCCAGTGTTCCTTCCATCTCTATTCCGCTCGTCTTGTGTATGATTTTTTATGATTGAAGAACAATTCAAAACGTACTGATAAACTATCTGCTGGCATGCTCTGCTCATAAACAGTCTCAGTGAACTTAGCTTATCCCACTTCTAATGGTCAACTTGATTGATGAATCGGAAAATGTATTAATATTTATACCAATATATATAATTCAACATTACTTCTCCAGGAACAAATTCTTGTGTTTCCGTCTCTAAATCACCATTTGAAACCAGACGAGTAGAATTCCAAGTAACGATATCAGAAAGTATAATATTTTTTCATATTAATACTTTCTCAAGAGATGCAAATTCTATTCTATTTGGTTGCGTTAATTGCTTAAACAATTGGTATATAGACATATGTTTCTATTAACCATCCAAATATAAAATATATATAACATGATGTTATAGTATATCTTTTATATTCATCTATCTAGCACATCAACAGAAAGGATTTTTTTTATTTTTTTTAAAAGTTGTTTTGGTGGCAACATGGGTTATAACTACTTTCAGTTGTCTTGCTGAGCTATGCCCAATAAAACTGAATTTGGTCTTAAATCTACACCTGCTTCTATAGATGGTGTGGCAAAACTATGTCTTTAGCATATGTGGAAGATATAGATATTAATCCCTGCTTTTTCAGCTGCATTAATTACTACTTTCCCCAATGCCTTGACTGAATATTGCTTGCGCGTATAACTTCACGATATATTTTCTGGTTTATATTGTTTATAATAATCTCGTAGATCTTTCAACAATTGAATGTGAAAGCAAATGTATCCGGTTATTTTATTACCTTTTGCTGCTTCAATCCGTATCAACATTCGTTTACTATCAATATCGGTTTTTTAAATATACAATTTCATTCTGCGTAATTCCAGAAGAAATATAAAGACTAACAATACATTTGGTGGCTTTAAGTTGTTTGAGAGATGAGAGCAATAATACTGAGAATTGCTCTTTTGAAAGTACTTTTGGCAAATTTTTTTTCTTTTCTAGGTTATTCCTATTTTCATATATATAGAGAAAAATACAAGAACCATTTCATAGTTAAACTTTATACTGTTGATAGCCGATTTATGTAGGCTTCGATTTGTATATATATAGATATAGATATATAATATATAATCTCTAACATCTCTTTCATTAATAGAGATTAGAATCTTTATTGTTGTAACATATTAGATGAAATGTATTCAACAAGAAGTCCATATGCTTTTACCGTATTATTTGGGATATTTTCTCAATCTAACTTATCTAAATAATTAAGGACAAACTCGATATGGTTGCTGGTAGTTTCCCTTTTTCATATAGATATATCTTTCGCTTTCGTTATTTTCTTTTGCGATGTTCTTTTATCAAAAAAGTGTTGCAATATAACCAACAACACCATTAAATATTTTGAATAGTCATCCAGATTTTGTTTGGTGTTCAAAAGAGAGATAGTTATTGCTTCATTTTACATCTGCAATTGCCTACAAGTGCCATGAATAACATATATAGATATATATGAATTGTAAACCTATGTAGCTCTTTTCTTATATATAGATATAATTATGATAGATCCTACCTTTTTCCATGCTTTTTTTTATAGAGATATATAATATGATATTTTATTTAATCGTACCTTACTACGAATAGGATCACGTTAAATAAATTTTATTAAATCGATTTTAATCGAGAATCTTATAAGGAAATGGTCGTTATTGTAAATAAGAATTAGCGGATAGGACAGGATAAGAAAATTTTTGCTGCCTCAAATGCAAAAAGTGCTTACAATACCAAGATTGAAAAACAAAATCCTGAGCGCTTTTATATAGAGAGATAATCATTGCAATTAAACCGGTAGTTACTTAAGGAATTATAAGGGAGGTAAGGATAACTATTAGAGACTAGGTTTTATTGGAATTAAGGAATTTGACCAACTTCTTCATCATTATTTGAAAATAAAGAGAGAGATATAATATAGATTACGATACACTGGTTTCTTAACAAAGAACCGAAAATGGAAAGGACAAATAAGTATTGGGTCATTGGCAAAAGCCTATTGAGAGATAAGATTTTAAGCTGAAATTTAATATTATTCACAAACAATATAACTACAAAAAAACACTTTATATTTTATTTCACTTTACAATCTTTCCCTTTTAATTCAATTTTCATACATTTGAACTATACGGAAAAAAAGTATCAAAAAGTACTCCATCGGTCACAATTGTAAGATAAATTTTTATATACCTTTAAAAAATAGGGCTAGCAAATGAAGTTTCGATTCTTGCGAGGTCACTTTTTTATTATATATATAACACTAACTTGTATTATTAAACCGAGAATTTTTTTAATAAAAAGTTTGGATAGATATATATATAGATAGTATAGATAGAAACTATAGCTTAATAGTTAAGAATGTTCCACTTTTTTGAACTTTTTCGCAATTCTGAAATGGAATTGTTGCTAAGCTCATATAAAATTTTTCTTCTAAGAGGTTAGAACATGGGTGTGGCATAGGAAACAAGGTTTTTTTCGCTGTTTTTCGCAACTTGCAAAGCCCTAGTACACATTCTTTTTAATTTAGATAGGCCATCAATAATGATGCTATTACCACCCCAAAGTTTTCCTGTATCTATTTTCTTCTGTTAATAAAACCATTGTCTTTGGTTGAAGTACTACACCTTTACGAGATCAATTTTGGAAGCAAATTTGCAAGAAAGCCACGGGTAACATCCCTGCCGATCTTTTAAACCCTATTTTACGGGGTCCTATTAAAGAGCCGTCGAGAGCCAAAACAAACGGCATTATATAGATATAGATAGAGAGATTTGATACATTTCCATACGAAGGTAAGTTATTTGTCGCATATATTTAAAAATCTTTTATGACGGAAAGATATAAAAATAAAATAAGACTTTAATCTCTTTTTTATTATTATATTTGCTGAAGCAAACTTTAAAAATATAACCAGTATGAATTCGATACATCACCCTATTTTTAATCGCTCAATCTTATATTATTAGTTTTTGTGGAGGTAAAGAAGAAAGAAGAAAGCTTTGGTATAGATCGTTCAAAGTCTAACGAGAAATCTGCAGAAGCTGTCCGCGATAGATAAGTTTCATGCATCATCACACGTATTACACTTGATGAATCAGGAGTAGGTCAATTAAGGATATTACCTTGATGGCAGAAATTAATAAAGAAAATGGCCTGCCGCTGGTGGAGCAACTTTTACAAAACTACTGTACGGCCTGTTAATAAGTTGACAAGAGATTTATTGGTCCATCACCATAGGTATCTAAGAAAGAAGAGTCTGAATGGATTATGAATATATTCTTCGATCTAAGTTAATGACAGAACAAGATAGATGTGCTAAAGATTTATTAATTGAAATTTAATGGTGCATGCTATGTCTAACAAATTTACGGTAGAAGAAACCGTTCAATATTAGAATATTTTAGACCTTATAATCAACATATTAGAAAGTCCACCACTTTAAATTATTATTGTTCATTTTTATGCTGTCATTATATACAGCTGTAAGAATGAAGCCAAGATGAAAAGAGTACTTCTGCTGCACAAATGAAGCGGCTGATAAAACTAGAAAAAGGACAGCCTTTTTGAAAGATGAATGGTCACACAAACGTATTGCAATAGCTATGTTTCACCAGCCAACACCTTTGGTGGGCCGCGGGTACAAGCTGCAAGTTTTGGAAAATTGCCTTTAGTGAACGCAGGTCCTTTAATGGTAATTTGCACACTAAATGCTTCGCTTTGATGCGCTACCAGAAAGGTAACTTGTAGAAAACTTTATTGAAATGAAAAACAAAGAAACTTTAGCGAAGATTCTAGAACAATCATGTTACGGCCGGAACTACGAAAAGAGTTTTTCTGAAAAAGTTTAAGAATTAGGGCAGCGCAGATGATAACACATGGCATTGTGGAAGTAAAAGGCTGACGATGATATGTTTGGCGGCGGCTAAAATTAATTGCGAAAGCATACTGCTGGTTAAATGGAATTGTAACACGTAGTTAGAAATAAAGTCTTTGCCTCTTCTAATTTAAATCTAATAACAACTTTAAACATAAAATAAAATACGCAATAAAAATATACATATCATTATTGCGTTACTTAGGGTCGGCTTTGTGCTAGTCTAGTTGCGGTAAGTTCAAAACGGGAACTACATCTAGTGGAGCACTTAATTCGAGTAATGCCTGAAAAGTCTATGTAGCACCTGGTGAACACGATGGGTTTTACGACTTTAATTCTGGCGGTTATAGTGGGGTACCTTACGGTGTAAAGGTTTAACCGTCGTGGTCTATGTTTAAAGAAATAACTGTTTTCTCAAAAATTTCCTCTCCGGCTATGGTTATTCTGAGAACCAAACTATGCTAGAAACTTCTCATGGATTTGTACGTTGGGATGATTCTCATCATCAGATATTTCACAACTAATGGAGAGTTAGATTGTAGTGGATTTTTTAATGGTATAATCACAGAATTGCCAGCGTAATAAGCTTCTGACATTCGAAACGGAAGAAATTTTGAATTCCTAATAGTGAGGTAATTCATAGTTCGTCTTTCGTAACTGAAAATGCAGAATATGTAGTTGCTGGAACACGTTTTTCTGTGCCTATTCACAACGTGAATATGCCTATTTATGAATATAAGGAATTTTCAAGGAGCATTATTTTTAATAAGCTTGATCAGAACAATGGCCATATAGGATATTAAATTTAAATTAATGCCTGGATTTAACTCGATTTATTCATCAGGTTCGGGGAAAATCTCACGGTTGGTTTTTTCTTAAAACTTATATACTGAGGAAGTTAATTCTTACAAGCAGTTATTTCTCTCAAGAATGGATAAGGGATTTTATATGGCTGGCAATAAATGAAGGATAGTTTTGAAAGAGTATGTAAATATGGTGGGTGTCGGTAAAAAAGTGGAGGGCAAATTAATGCACACAACCTTATGATCGAGTCCTACGCATACTGCAACAGTCAATAAAAAAGAGGTGCTTAGGTAAATCCACTTGATGTGCCTGGGGCTGTATTTTCTACTACCAAAATCTCCCCACGGTTGGTGAATGTAGATCCATCAGGAGAATACATCATTGAATGGTAAACTTTTCTGCAGTCTAACTGTGCACTAATTTGAACAATATGATAAGGCTGCTATTGAAGGTAAAAAAGTTCGATGGTGATTCATACGGTATTCCTATCTTGAGTTCGAGATGTTTTGGCTGGTGTTGTTAAAAGGGTGGTTTAGGGTCCATTTACATACCGAGTTTGAATGGAAAAGGACTGCTATACTAAGTCTTCTTTATTTCTTCTGAAGTATGTAAAATGGAAACTTGGGTCTTGGGAAGTAAATGACAGAAAACCGACGTATTATTCTGTAGGACACTTAATGATATGGGCGGTAAACTCAAGAAACCATTTTGGTAAGTATGTAGTTTGCGTTGAAATAAAATTACTAAAGGATAGATACCTCTGTAGGCCCCGAGTTGAACATTCAGCCAGATATATGATATTTCCTGGTGAAAAAATGAGCTTCTTTATGATTTTCCAACCATGGTGAGGCCGCATTTATGCAGCGGTATTTCCGGCGAATTATTGGCTGCGAATCCTAAAAAATCTATCGTTTTAGATGAGAATAGCATCCTTATGCAGTACTAACTCGCCGATCAAGCGCTAGAGTTGAGCGTAAGGGTCAATGAAGTAGACACATGCTATATTTACTATACGTAGTCTACTGTTACTCCAGATAATATCGAAGGTGTTAAAAGTAGGGGATAAAGGTGTATTTTCCAATTACAAACCACGAGGCAAGACTTTGATGTAACGCCGGTTTTCGCAATGATCGGTCAGACTTACTTCTGAGTTATTATTTTTATGACCCAGGCAAACAAAAAGTTTGTTTGGGAACCAAAAACAGGTGTTTGACATTTTATTGTAACCAGATTTTCTGTCTGCTTTGCCACAAGAATGCAGGTTTACGTAGGGTTGTCTCCAGCAGATTCAAATATTGAGCTTTCCTTGGTCTTTGGGAGGATTAGTCCAAGCTTCTTTAAGAAGTATTTTTTTCAAAACGAAAGCGGTAGTCTTTTAATTTGCCCCGCTTTTTTTACAACTTAAATACAAAACCTCACAACAAAATTAAATGTTGATTTTTAAAAGTGTTGATACAATGAAAAAAGCTAGTATAATAATGATGGTAGGTCCTTTATTTCTATTAGGATTGTATATTTTTCCTTTTGAATATTATGTGGTGCTCACAATATCAGAACCTCTTAGGGATGAATATTTTTTATAGTGCGGCATTAAAGGTTTTTAATGAATTGTATAGTCAATTGATGGCTAATCATTATAATCGGCATGAAAACCATACAAAGCCAGAAGATAATGTGGGAGTTTAGTGCTTTTCCCTAAAGTATTGGTGCTATGGTGTTTTAGGTGTATTAATTGCTTTTTTAGGGTTATTGGAAGGTAAGTATAAATGGTTTTATAGGAGGTTTCTTTTAATGTCAATTTTTGGGTGTTTTAAGGAATGTATGATTTTATGCTTGGCTGATGATTATGGCACTAATTTCGACCGCTCACGCTAATTATGAAAATTGGCAAATCTGATGGCCCTATGACAATAAGCCGCCATTATTTGGTCATGCAATATGTTTGAATTTCAAGTTACCATCTTTGCAAAAACTGGTGCATGGATGAATGTTGTTGGGATGATGCTTACTGTGGTTTTGCTTTTCTTGTAGGTAAGAAAAATACTTGCAAACTTAGGGTTAGCATATAATATAATTAGCAAAAATATGAAAAAATTATTTCATCTAAATAAGTGCTTTTGTCTGATGCTAAAGAGCTGTAACAGTACTCCGAAAGAAATAAGCGTAATGGTTCAGACGGCTGTCATTTTTTTGTAGCAATGACCATTGTTGATAGCAGCATGCACACAGGTTTATGACACAAAAAGTAAAGAAGTTATGTTTTTGAATGCTTCTGATGTATGTTGAACATTTAAAGGAATTGAACCTTCAGCAGTAGCTGTGTATTGTAATGATATAATGCTCCCTGGAAAGATGCTTGACGGCTACTCAAGGCAATCTATTTAATTAGCAAAAATATACCAAGCCCTATGGGCGAATATTTGACTGCGTTTGCTTCAAAAGAGGCTGTCAAAAAGCAAACAATTAACCATGAAGGTGAACTTTTTTAACTGGCAGAACTAAAGAAGATTTGATTAACAATACAGAAGATATACTAAAAATCTCGGTAAGTTCAATAACTTTTAAGCAAGGTATAATGTTGCTATCTTTAATTTAAATTCTTGATACATTAAATTAATGAGGTATTTCCGTTATATTTTTTATTTCATTTTTTATTACTCCATGGGTTGGGTCTAGAAACACTACCATTTGTTCAATTGTTACTTACAATCTACAGAAGGGGTAAGCATGGCATCTGATTTTGATACATTGTTGATTAAAAAAGGGACCTATAAAGATTTTAATATTCTGATAGATAAACCATTGACGTTAATAGGTTTTTAATTACCCAAATAGTTGATGGTGAAGACCAAGGTGGAAATAATTCGATTGTATCTGACATGTAAACTATAGATGGAACTTTTTATCATCAATGAGGTACAAAGTTATACTGAAGATTTGGCCGCAATTAGGGAGTAAAAGTGGAACATTTCAATGATTAAAAATGTGGTATTTGGAAAGTTGTTTTTTTGGTATTATCTGGAAAAAAATCAATAGCGGTAAAGTATATCATAATAAATAATAGGTGGATTGCGGTAGACGAGTATACCTCTGGAATGGTATACAGCTTTGGTATTTAGAATGTCTGAAGTCGAAAAATATTGTATCAGCCATGTTCGTGATGGCTTTATTTGAATTTTTCTGATAAATGTTATAAAGGAAATTTAAGCCCACAGATAATTTGCGTTACGGAACTCCATTTTTAATGTTTTCTTAAGGATGAATTTACACAAATAATACATTTGAAAATAATGGGGCCAGGGGTGGCGTAATGTTTTTTTTTTCGAAACGGGATAAAAATGATTGGCATACTTTCGCAAAATTGGGGAACTGCTGCTTTTGGATGCTTTTTTAAAAGAGATTAATGATGCTGAAAATATCGGGTAATATCTTTGAAGAAAAACACCATCGGTATAATATTGAAGGCTCTAACAGAATACAGGGTATGAGAATATAGTTTCCTAAAACGGATGGGCCCGTTAAAGTGCTTGGGGCAGTTTTACGAAAACACATTTACCAAAAAATAATTTTTCTATATAATTCATTTGATATTTCTATAACAGTAAGTTGAACGATAATGTTTCGACCAAAGATTATGGAGCGAATACAGGGTTTATGATTTGGATAAGATGGTATCGGTGAATATTCCTATAGACAGTAAAACTCTTTCTTATATCGTTAATAAGACTCCGAGACTATTGTTTTTTACGAAGTTCTTTATGGATAATAATGATTTTCAGAAAAAGTTTTCACCAGTATTTTCGCCCGAGTAACCCTTTTAGATATATTTAATGATGAAACACTATGATTCAGGTCGAAAAATTATATAAAAAATTTGGAAGACGAGGTCCTTTCTGGGTCTGAATCTCACTATTGATAAAGGTGCATTTTTGCAGTACTAGGTCCTAATGGTTCTGGAACAACTACATTTGATTAAAAGTATTTTGGTATGGGTGGTGGCCGAATAAAGGAGATATCAGATGTATCGGAATAGCAATTAAGAAGAATTGGAAATATCGGCAAGAGATAGATTACTTAACCTCAAATTGCTACTTTCAGGTAACTAAAAGTAAGAACTGGATCGAATGATAAAACATTCGACAAAGACCTACGTATGAGCAACTTTAATTGGCTTTTTTAGCTAGATTCTTTCTAGATAAAATTGTCAACCCTTCAGGTGGCACCAGACAAAAAGTAAATTTGTTCTGGCTTTTATTTCGATTGCTTTGGCCTTATTATTAGATGAAATACTACGGGTGGATCCTGCTTTCTTTTAATCCGATTTAAAAGAATTGATAAAAAAAGAAAGGCGAATGGAAAAACCATTCTATTAACCTACATTATGCAAGTTTGGTGGCTGAAGTGGCAAGATGAAATAATTTACTTTTAGAAGGAAAATTTCTTTAAGGGTAGTATTTGAAGCAATTGAAGCAAAGACGATCAAACCGATTTAAGAACACGCATTTGGCGGCATAGCACTAAACAGCCAATGCTTAAATATTAAAGTATAGTTTTTATCGACCTTAATTGTAGGCTCGATGGAGCTACGTATATTTCCTTTTCTATTTGTTTAGGGTTTCGGATACTCTCTTTTTAAACAACGATGTTTTCCAAAGCAGTTATTTACACTCATGAATATTGTCAATAGTTCTAGTTACGCCTGATAGGTAACCATTTTTGGGGTTATGTATTATTTATATATTCTAAAGATTCATTGAGCTATTATTGGGCAGCAATTTAAACGTTCATCAATTTTTTTTAGGACAAATTTTTAGGCTAGCAGGATTCGTTGACGTTTGAGTTTAGTCTTAGGGACTTGGGATAAACTTTGGTGCTTTATGGACTAATTTAAAAGTGATGCATTTTTCGCTTTTACATTGCTTTTGGTTACGGGTGCATTTTAACTTTAATATTACAGCACTTTCATTTAATCATAGCACTATCTAACCGAAAATAAAATAAAGGATTGTTATCGGTATTGGTTGTGGTTATTTATGAGTTATATATGATGGGCCTTTTTTCTAATGGTCCACTTATCATTTTTAAGAATATCTTTAGATATTTTTCATTGTTGCCAACAATGTCACCCTATAGATTTATCAAGAATGATTCTTTTTAAAGTTGATATTTCTGGCTCTTTTAGAATTACAGGTGCGGTTTTTTAAACAATTTTTCGGGACCGATAAGGGTCTTTTTATTTTATATTCATGTTAAGTCACTCTGGACGGTGTACCTATTGGAGATTGTCTTATAAAGCAAAGCGACCAAGATTTTTAAAGGCTTAATATTTAAGAATGTAGTAATTAAAAAGCCAGTGAGTTGCATTAATTATTTTTTATTGGCAGCTCTCTTAGGTGTTGTTTTAAAGCAATTTATAACAATTGAAAATCCAATCAATTCGCTTTGGTAAGTAATGGCCATTCGACATAGCATTATTGGGTTGGGTATATGTTGGCAGTTGACTCATTGATTTATAAAACATAATATAGATAGCCTCTATTATTCTAAGTACAGCTACATTTTTTTGGTTTACTCAAATTACTATGTTGGTATGTTGGTGACAGCTTTCTTTTATAGGGTAAAGGCTTTTCTATTGTTTTTTTCAACCTTATTTTCTATTGCCATATATAGTTTTACTTGGGTTTAATATTAATAAACATGGTAGAAGAATTAAAAGACCTCAAATTCGTTTAAATGTGTTAAGATGTTTAGGTTATATGGTGCTTTAGTATAGGGCTTGCTTAGGGAATAACATGAGCACAAATTGGTGCTGAGTCATTTGGTAGCAGAATGGCCATCTATTTCTATTTGCATTTTCCAATATAATGGGTGGATGGTTTTAAGCATGTAATGGGCTGTTACGTTATCTGCTGGAGCAAACATAATTCACTTAACAAAAATGTGTTCAGACGCTTTTCTGGAGCTTTAATTAGGAATCATATTGACATTTTCTTATCTGGCTTTATGGACAACTTCTTTTTTTATTCATATTTGTTAGGAGGATTGGGAGTGTTTATTCAGATTATAGCAGTCTAGGTTTAGCTAAAATATATTTTCCACAAAAAGTCGACATTAAAACATTATATTCGAATTTTCATTTAAATTATTGATATGGTTTCGGTATTGTTGCTATCAAATGATATTCAGTTTAATACCGTCAATTCCGGTTCTTTGCAACTTGGCAAGCAACTTTGTTGATTTTCAATCGTTATCTCCTTGGACATTTTGGGTGTTGTAACCTTAAGCTTATTCTCTTACTCATGGATTTTATTATAAGTTGTTACATATATCAGACTAGGTTATGTAGTTACTTAACAGGATTTATAATGACCGAATTTTTAATTTTCTATAAAGGTTAAGCGGGGTTGTTAAGCCTACATAATAGGAGATGGTTTACTTTTTGACTCTAATCTTAGGGTAGTTTTGCTTATTCCGAAGCATCCTATTAATTTAATTGCGAACATAAAAAACAAGCATTCTTTGTGAGTTATGTTTTTTTGAGTTCATTTTTTATAAAAGCAATCGCTTACGCTAAAGCGCGAAAAGATTCTTTTAAAATTTAAATCAACGCATTTTTCGTTTTGCCATAATCTCATACTAGGCCTCCTTTACTATTATTGCCTGTATGGTGCAGTCATTTCATTAAGCTCGTAGTTTAAACTCAGTGTAGCGCTACCCTTGGAATTGTCTTTAGAGAAATTCAATCTGTTCGGTTATAGTACACATCCTTCACTATAACTACGGTCCGCAGTACTGAAAATCGAAAAGATTCTGTAATCGTAAGCATCCACTGAAACGTTCATCTTTAGAAATTTTTAAAAGGTTTTTTTCTTGAGCTCTTCCGCTCTGCATTTCTTGACTTATCAGGGCCTCTGTTGCAAAAAGCCATTCGCCATTAATCTTGACTTTTTAGTTCAATAGGTTCTAAAGTCGTTCTTCAAACCAGTTCAATTGTAATTTTTCTCCAATCATTTTTACCGGTATACTTAGCTGCTAATAGAATTTGTTCGTATTAGAGTTAATTCTAGTAAAACGACCAATAGAGTCTTGCATCAGTCTTTCTCTATGGTAAAAACCACAATGTTTTTAATGAAATTAGCGGGGTTCATTTTCATGCGGTATAGATAAAAATAATCATCAAGTATTTTAACCTGGTTGTATTCGTTTTGAGTGGTATTTTTCTAAAGTGGTCAAATAAATCCCTCAGATATTGACCATCTTGGCGATAAAATGGCCGTCAAAAACAGTAAAGTGGTAAGGAGGCACTCAATACGGTATTTTATCTCTTTTCTTTCATCGCTTTAAGTGTTTTAATGTGTTAAAACATAAACTAGTTACATGATATTTGGAAAGTATTATTACGAATTTAATACTTTCAATAAAGTAGCTCATCGTAAAAAACAATGAAAACGCTTGTTTTTTCATTTTTTTTGATTTCATTTGTTTATCCTAATACGCTAATTATGAGTGTTAGAGATTTTCAAGCTTTTAGCTGAACCATTATGTTTGTGATTATTTTTTATGTTTGGATTTAGGGGAAGTTGAATTATTTTCAACAGATAATTATAACATTGGTTTTTAGACTAGTTAAAGCTCACTCCATCCTTTTTTCAACATCGTGCAAAGTCAGCATGATTATTTCTTCATTCCTACACACAAAGCAAATTCACTAAGTTTGATTTTCCTTAGATGGTTTAGCGTTTTCATTTCTAAATTTCAAACTGTGGCGAGTTGCTATATTTATAAAAAATCATTATAATTCAATTTCATGAATACAAATCATTGATTTCTTATTGATCAAACTTATTATTTTCCTCAGAAAGAGTTTAATTTAAGATGGTGAACACTTAAATTTCACGGTATTCCTTTAACGATTTAGTACAGGATATGGTAGTCTTTAAAATTCACTACCTCCCTAAAGATTTATGAGAATATTGTAAGAGCATAAAACTGGTTTGCGAATGCAATAGAAAAGAATGATTAACAAGGGGTAGGTACCACTACTGCTATTGTCAAAAGTTTCATTTAGTTACAGCATGTAAATGCCGAGGGCTTTAAAAAACGATATTCATATGGAAACTTGCGGATCAGCTTTGATATCAATTATTGAAAAACTAAGGCAGATGTAAATTAACGGATAAACTTTGATCTTGGCTAATGGGTTTAGCGTGAAAAATATATAGATAATATCTAGGTTAAATTAATAAACGGCATCAAAATGTATACGATTATTGATACTTGAAGAAATAGATTTTATTGGCGACGCTAAAATGACACCTTTAAAGTGGGTATTCGAATTGCGTCTGCAGAAGAGCCTAAATTGAAGTTCTAATACAATCTCGATTGGGTATAGGACTATAAAACATAGTTTCCGTTTATGAAAATCAAATAAAAGGACAATGAATAAGGAGAGCTTAAAATGCCTTCACTTTTTTATCATACCGGTATTCGTGATAATGCTTACTATTGGAAGAATTAGTAAAGTGCCTTAGGTAATAAATGTTCGTTTAAAGAAAATTTGCCCTTCTTAGAATAGTTTAATATTGGGTGGAGGCTTTCTATTAAAAATTCTCTGGCAATTTGATTATGACTATCATTATATTGATAGATGAAATATTAAATCAGCATAAGTAATTACATGTTTGAGGCAATGTGCGGTGCCACATATTTTTTTACCGAATTCGTAGTTTTTACCGGTAGGTGAAAGTGGTGGTGCTATTTAATGAAATCTTGTATCAAAAGCAACAGAACGCGTGAAAAAATGGAACATGATTGCTCTTCTTTTTTAAACTACATTCACCAGACACTGGGGCGATAAACAAAAGATTTTATGTGCGCTATTAATCGTTTGAATGATGATATGAACGTGTACTTTAAGGAGGCCTTACACTGCGATAGTGAAGATTATATAACAGTGAGCAGAACAGAAGCTATTTATTTTACTAAATATAGAAAAGATAAACTTTATTATAGGCTTTTTTATACGGGTGCTTACAAGAATCAATAGGAGGTTTGGGGGTTTACAAACACTGCTATCTCAGCCAAAACATTTTTGATAGATAAGATGAAATGGTAATTTTCACTTAATAAAGCTCTTTAAGAGGGCAGCAAAAAGTCAGAAGACTTTAGGTTATTAGTTATGATGTTGATGCTTCTAATGAATAAAATAAGTAGATTTTAAAAGACCGTTAAATATAGATTACTATATAAAATTGAAATTTTTCTTAAGAACACTTAACAATAGCTGAAATATCAATGAGTCATCTAGATTAATGCCGGTATTTGCCGATGAATTCGCCACCTAGAAAAATCCAAAATTATCTTGATTCCTGTCTTATGAT
>Ga0163217_1004291_pt1 | contig 19921 bp, 22 predicted proteins | sample SynspAceP_FD_185933 | JGI IMG/M metagenome (GOLD analysis project Ga0163217, IMG submission 185933) | Saline lake microbial communities from Ace Lake in Antarctica - Synechococcus sp. Ace-P (PacBio error correction) | ecosystem: Environmental > Aquatic > Non-marine Saline and Alkaline > Saline ...
GGGAGGAGAGATACGTGCCGTCCACGCTTTCTGACCCACTAACCATGTTTGTACTTTCCAGGAAATCCAAAGTTAATTTAAAAAAAATCCTGTCCCCCCCCCTGGTCCCTCCTGTAAAAAAAAAGGTTGCGATAAATTTTAATTTTAAAAATCCAAATTCCAGACTACAGCCGTTTTTTGTTTGGGGTCGTTTTGGTTTCCCCACGAAAACGACGCAGAGGATTACCATTTCGTAACCCATTTTTCCCTTAAAATAAAAAGTATTGGAATTTTAATCCGTAGAATCAAATAATCGGTTTTTTTTAGGGGAAAGCCCTCGCCTTTTTTTGGGGCGGATAGAATTCAATTGGATAAGCCCTCACTTTTTTTGTGCCCTTGGAGGAAATGCATGGAAGTTTTTGCGTCCGCTCAAAACAACCCTCACCATCCAAATCTATACAGCTGTCCCTTTGGCCCAAACCCTGTGCCAATGGCCCAAATAAAATGCCCAAAAAAAATAACAAAAATTCGTTTTTTTTTCCTATTCAAGAAGACCTTTTGCCCCGAAGATCTATCTATTTAGTTGAAATGAAATATGCAAGTCTCCTGACTTGCGTACTATCATTTAACCTTCCCACCTTCCAAAATGTGAGGGCACGTTGGTAATTAGAACAAAAATGAATAGCCCCTCCATTAACATGGGATAAGCCTCACAGTTGCGGGGAACAAGTTTTCGGAAATCTTCACCGAATTCCCTTTTTTAATCTATCCTCCTAAACTAAGAGAAAATAAAAACCAAAATTCGCTGCGAAAACTAATACTTTTTTCCGAAAGTATCACCGTCCTTTTTTTAATTAGTTTTATAGGTCCCACCCCAAAAATAAGATCAACTAAAAAAATGTAAGACAATAACAGCCGCAATGGGAAGTAAATTAAGGTAATTGGCATCTCTCTCATGAAATTAAAGTTTTTCTTTCAAAATTAAAATACTTCTGTGTTCTATAAAATTAAAACCCTTGTTAAAAAAGCTTCCCCTTTTTCCCCCCCCCCCCCCCCCCTCCCTTTTAAGGAAAAAAAAAAAATTTTTTTTTTTGATTAAGAAATTAATTACTACTTTTGATTCCTTCAATTAAAATCCCTTAAGCTCTGAACAAAACATTCCTTTTTTTAACTCCTTCTTCTATTTGGGTCGTTGCAAACAGCCCTAAAAAAAACCACTATTTTTCTACTTCGGCCTTTTCGCAATCGGACCACCATAAAACCATGCCCAAGGTTACGAATCGGAAAACAGCTCGGAGACATCACAATAAATAAACAGTATTCAATCCTCTGGCCAGGATCGGAACTAGCTTTTACCTACGGCTTTGGTTTCCCAAAGAAAAAATAGCAAAGTATTACCCTGGACAGGGAATGCATATAACGCCATAAAAGGGGGTGCCATAGAGAGAATAGTCGTTTACCTCCTACCCTATACCCGCCTCTGGAGGCCTTTGGGAAGAGCCGAAAATTGAATTGGATTCCAGATACGGAAAACGTTTCCATCTCCCCTTACGCCAGAAAAGGATCAATGAAGGGTTTGGTGAAAGATTTAGGTAATAACGAAGCTATACATTCAGAATGGTCATCGCCATAATAATCCTGAAGTAGTTGTAGGATTTAAATTAAACATTATAATAAAAGCCTACGAGACATTCAACGATCCAATATTCCAGTTGTTGTTATCATGGAGATTGGACGGAAGAGACTCCTTGGCAAAAGCGAATGGTAAAAAAGTTTTTTTGCACATTTTTTCAAAAAGAAAAAAAGCAGACAGTAAATATTCCGCGCCATTGAAGACAGTTATAAATAGTGCGAAGCTACTTGCGAAAGAAAGCAAAAAATAAGCGCCAACTGTAACTAGAGCGCGCCTTGGTATTAAGAATATTTGGTACTTTGCCTGAGGTAAGAGTTTGGGCAACTAGATTTATAGAAGAAGCCAATGCAGAAATATCTCTGGAACACCAATACTACCACGGATCTTTCCCTAGTCCCTACAAGAGTGGGTTATTGAACGCGCCAAGGATGCCGAATTTTGGTCTCACCTTCACAATTGGTAATTATTGGAATTAAAAAAAAGCCAACCGACATTATACTCAGTTTTCTGCTTTTTAGAAATAACAAATAAATAATACCTAAGCCATTCCCAAGGGAAACGGGAGGTTTGCTCTATTTTGAACTGCCCCAACAGACCAATTTGGTCCTAAAAGAACCTTAATCCCAATCTTCATCCACCCAACTGTTACTAGATTAATACACCCACCTCTTAAAAAACCCTTGGGAATTAATGCAGCAATTAACAACATATAGGTGCTTATTTTATTTTCCTGCTGCTGTGTTGATTTGTTTGCTTTATGTAAATAATCAAGCTTAGCTCGGTCTCTATTCCATACAGAAACCATAAATGCCGTATCGGTAATACTACAAGTAGATCCAAATGGAGCTAATAATTTGGAATAACGATCCCCAAGGCTTTTTAACTGCATATTAGTGGGAAGTGGATTGCATTGAGTGGCTTATTGATGCCAGACCTTTATCGAACCCTTTAGCAGCCCTTTGTTCTCGGCATAAGTTTGGTGGCAAAGCTTAGGGCTGCCCTTGTAATTTTTGGGATCTTTCCTTTTTCTGGAATTTTGCGTCACCATGGTGAATGATATTTGTCCTGGCGTTGGCAGCAAAGTATCGGCAGTTTTTTATACTTGTTTGGCCGTTATGGTAGTTAGCTTCCAAGGAAAGGATAACGATGGCCCTAACTTATTATAGGTCACATGTTCGGAAGCATAACCAACTGCCGTTGTAGTGTGCTTCGTTACTTCTCTACGGCCGAAAAGTTACAGCAAATTTGTCTATTTGGTCTTTTGTAGTAAATCGGCATTTACATCTGAAACCGAATTAATGCTGCTATTAACGATTCATAGCAATTGGAGTCTTCGATGAGTATCTTTTCAATAAAACCATTGGAATGCCTTACTATTTAGGGGAAAGCTATGCCAAATAGTTTTGGGTGTAAACATGAGCATCTCGATATAGTCATTATAATCGGCCACAGTTACTTGGCCCGGTGGTGTAACCTGCTTCGCAGGTCTATTTGCCTTTATAGCTGGCCGTACCCAGTTCCGCGGCAAATTTTTAACAACCACTGAACCATAAAATCTTGTTGCCTGCAGTATTGATTTATGGTTTGCCGATTTTAAATTGTTAATCTGTGACACCTATTGCTCAAATGCCCAATTCCTGCAATGTTTTGCCCATCAAACGCATTACTCGATTATCGGGGCACCCGTTTGTAATTGCTCTGATACGGAAAAGAAAAATATTTCTAATTTAAAAAAAACAACAGCAAATGTCGAATACATGTTAAAATAACCAACAAAACCTCTAAACAATAACTTAGTAACCACTAAATAGAACTAAAATAAAGAAAACAACACTCAATATCGCCCTAAAATAGAAAATACCTAAGCATATCGTAATACTTCTAAAAAACAACAAACCCTGTCATTACAAGATCTTGATTTTTCCTTGTTTAACAGGGGAAGTTGCCGCTATGTTGGCGTTAATGTATGGAAAGTCCACCCTATTACGCTACTCTGGGCCAATGTACAGCCCAGGGCCTCGTCTGGAAGTCATACCCTGAACAAGTTCCCTGGAACAACTTCCGTCAAGAGCCGCATTGGAAATAAGTGTGGTGTTTAACTGAACTATTGCTTCCAACAACTTAACGGTGTTGGAGCTTATCAGTGGGGGCAACCCTACACCAATTGGATTGGCACCCTACGAAGGAAGACTAAGAACAAGAATCTCTTAGCTGGACATGCTCAGATTTCGATTAAAGTTTAAAAAATGCTATGAGCTAAGCGTGCCAATTACAGCGTGTTTATGATCGCCAGGGCCTTGCACAGGACACCCAACTAATTTTACTGGACGAACCAAACTACTCATTTGGATCTTACCAATAAGGTACGATTTTGGAATTAACTGAAAATCCATTGCCCATAAAACACAAACAATTCTTTTACTAACCCACGAGATGAAATTGCCAATTCAGTTGTTGCGACAAAATGCTCATCTTGGAAAGCAACCGAAAAGTACGTTTGGGTCACCAATGTGAATGCTACAAAAGAAAAGTTTTTGAAAATCTCTTCCTTTGGACAACCATTACTTCGATTCCAAACCGGTTCTTTTAGAGTAATAAATAAATCAAAAGTTGACGCCCACTTTTTTTTAACACAAATCCACTATCTTTACTGCAAAAGAACACTTAAAAAAATGAAATTGAATTGGTCTTATATGTAGTCCTAGTCCTAATTGGTTTTGCTATTGGCTATTTCTTTAGGGAATTACATCCAAAATTCTAAAAACAAAATCCACTCACAGTGCTCATGAGCCGGGGAACAACAATTGAGACGCAAAACCTCAACACCTTAGAAACACGACTTATGCTGTCGAGGAACATAGAGTATTGTTACAGATTCCGATAAGGAACTACTTTGGCAAAAAGGATAGTCTCGTTCCAAGCAAGAAATAAAAATTTGGATCTAACAAAAATCTGCGAACAGAAAGGAAGTAGAAAAATTATCAGGAAAATGTTCACCAAGGAAGTCGAGAATTGCCAATAAAATTTTTGGAATAAAAAGCACAAATTCACAGAACAGAAAGGAAATGACATAAAAAAACATAATGACCCCCTTACAAAGAGAAAAAATTCTTTTTGAAAAAAAGGTAGAGGAACAGTCAGAAAGAAAGTGTGGGCATGCCATTCTGCCTCTCAAGGAAACAATTGGCCAATTTACAGACCAAAATCTAAAAATAAGCGCAAGAAGCCAGAAAAACCTGCAAGGCTCTCAAAAGGCGATAGTAAAATGCAAGGAAACTGGGGGCAACTGGTCTTGGAACGTGTCTTGAAAAAGTCGGTGCTGGAAAAAGACCGGAAATACCGTAAACAAAGTTTACCCGAGAAGATGGCAGTCGTGGTGCTGCCCGAGTTATTAATAGAACTACGGATGGCAAAAAGATGATGTGGATTCCAAGGTTTCCCTACGGATTATGAACGTTATGTGAATGGCCGAAGATGAAGTTAAAGGATATAATTCCTTAAAGGACCCAATCAATTCTTTACAGAAAGGCATGTAGACCAACTTTCGGCAAAAAAAATATGAGAGATCTTTAATAATGGAAAGTCCCGGTTTTGTACTCATGTTCGTACAATAGGCCTGGCGTTTGCCATAGCAATAAACAACGACAATCCCTTTATAACAAGGCCTGAACAGAACATTAATGAGTAACGCCCCCTTCCACCACTATTACTACCCCTAGCGCACATAGACAGTAATGTGGAACAATGAAACAACAATCGAAATGCCCCATTGAAATGCCAAGCAGGCAGGTGCCATTATACAAATATTTTGGAGGGTTTTTGTGTAGATTTAATGAAGGCGGCAAAAAGATGGACGAACCAAGACGGAATATAAGGCGCCATGAACAATGGTTGATGGAAGAGGAACATAATTAACAGTAATCGAAAAATAAAGAAGATGGGGGCAACCAGCAAAAGAAGTTCCATTCCCGAATCTTTACTTCAAAGACGATAGAGACGACGAGATTCAGAAAGAACCCTATCATTATTATAGATTACTTAAACAAAACAGCAGAAAAAAATACTTGGAATAATCCTACTTGCCGTAGTCCTAATTAATGACTGCTATTTTTCAATTTGTATATTGTCCCTATAGCCTGACAGGCATCCGCTCAGGGAAACTCAAATAAAAAATAAGCCATAAAGAGGATATATTAAAACATGGGAGGGTGAGTAAAGTCAAGGATATCAGGGCAAGATATTTTCCTTTTCTGTAATAAAGGACGATGTAATTGCCAAATTGAAGGAACACCAGGGGATTTATTGTCAAAAGTGAACCTATGATAGAACGTTAGCCCGTACCTTCTTTGTTAGGTGATTTCGAATATTTTATCACTGCAGTTTGAAAAAGAGAAATCTCCCCACTTAAATAGAAACGCATGGACAAATTTAAAATCAGCCAAACAATCCAGGTTAAATCCATAACCGAACTTAATGTTACCCTCTGCCATTCCAATTGGTGGCAAGGTACAGTGGGGGGACACATATTGAATTAATGGATCAATAGCATTTGCTTGCGCTCAAAAAACATTCCAGAAAATATTGTGTTACCGGCCTCCGTAACAAGGTGAATGATTTTTAACCCTATTGAAAGTCGGGGAATTGAATCACTTAAAGGCCTCGGTAAATTATACAGGGCGAACCTCTAATGGTCATTTGTGTCCGGTGAATCCGAAAATATAACCACAGGAAAGAAGAACATTGGCAAATTCCCTCTTACTTCAACTATGGTAAAGCTCAAGGATGCTGAAGAAATAGTAACTCCTGTACCACGTGATATGAAGATGAGCAAGTCGTACGCAGATTTAGCCGAAGCATTCAACGAAAAAAAACAAGCTATGTCCCGCAGCAGTCTATTTGAATCGTCACCAATTTAAAATAAAATGACATTTAAGGATTGGGACAGCGAAAATGTCCAAATAATCTAGATTTCCTTAAGTATCTTGGGCTGCAGCCTCCTCGTCACCAAAAAACCAAATTAAATCCTCGAAGTAGGCCACTACCAGGGACGCTGGAATAACTCATCGTGCCCCGCTCTTTTGTGAATAATAGTCCTTACTTTCGGGTTCTTTTTTTTTTTTTTTTTTTTTTTTTGTTTTTTTTTTTTTTTTATTTTTTTTTTTTAAAACTACTCCCGTACCAAAAACGCTCGTCTTGCGTTATTGATCACTTCCGTTTATGTAATTCTTCTTGTCCCCTGAATCCAGGATGAACAGCCACTCACACGTATTCTTAGAACCCCGCATAGCTCAATTTCATGCGGAAATATGGAATGCGGTATGTCCGTCATCACCTAAACCTAGATAACCAGGATCAAATTGAGGGATGTTGTTCGCAATAGGCAATTCCTCTTCCACCATACCTTTCCGTTCTAACCCCCTCCAATCTGGTACGTCTTCCATGAACACGTGAATATTACCTTTTTGGTATATTGATCTTGGACAATAGCTGTTCTACGTCATTGTAATTACTTCATTATCGGTAGAGGAACCACACGCTCATCTCCCCAATACAAATGTGAACCGTAAGACCAATCCACGTCTTATAGGCCCGCCCATATAATCAAAACCACCTTGGCGTACTACCTCAGACAATGCAATATGAGTGTTTTATTACTTTTTTTATCTGTTCTTCCAAATAATTTGGAAAAGCTTTGGCAAACCTCCAATTTGGTGGGCTATATTTATTTGCATCTATTTTATTTAATATTCATTATTTATGCGACATAACACTAGAAACCGGGGTCATCCGCCAAGTTTTCAACCGGAATTTCTCCACTATTTCCAAATTCGCCTTCCCAGTAAGTCATTCGGAATTGGTTGGCCCCAAACCCCTGAAGAATAACCATAAATATTTACCATCATGCCATTCTTCCATAATCCAAAATAGATCAACAATTCTCATGCTCTTCCACTTCAATCTGCCCTTGCATAAAGCGTGGCACACCTGGCATTGCATCTAACAAAATCGTCGTAAGCATCATCAATCATTGCTAATCTGCCAATGGAAAATAAAAATCCCGATTGGCGCCCACGTAAAGCCCTGTCAGGAACCTTTTTTTACCCCAAATTTTATCAGTATTCCTTTCATCTGGCTGAATCCTGAAATGCAACTGAATTGTCCTTATTTTCATGTCAGAATTTTAAACACCTGATGATGTGGCGATTTTAAATGAAATAACCGACTTCGTTACTTAAGTAGGCATTCTTTTAGCGGTACGTCTAGAAAGGCACATCCTTCCATCTCCAAATTGTCTACGAAGAACTTGATGCTGCATAGTTTTCGTTTATGAATTGGATCTCACCATCCTCCTCTCGGTATCCCTTAACTTTTTACATCTATAACAGACGAAAGTATTGCCCCCTTACGGTATTGGTGTATAAGGTTTTCTCATCGCGCATAAATTCGCATGACTTAAGGCTTGACTTTTTCGTCCTAATTTACTGAGCGCTTGCATCAATAGGTGGTTCATCACAATTAATGATACAGTATCTGCAATAAATGTTTGAAACATATCTCGCAGAGCACCTGATTTGTCATAATAGCCTCCCCTTTTTCCACACCAACGCTTCGGCATTGGTTGATTTCTTCCTATGGTGTATATAATTCCTATCCAAAACGGCTCAAAAATACTATTGGAAAAACGCGTTGACCAGTAAATTCTGAACAGTTTTCCTTACCAAGGTAATCGATCAATTCTATAGTATCTGGATTCATTAAAGTAGGTCTCAACCCTATATTAATTTTTTGGCCGTTTCAAGCTAGAACCAAACGGTTTCTCTACAAGATCTCTTCCAGCCGTTGGTCTCGTTATTTAGATTTGTTGGAAAAAATTTTTTGCAATTACCTCGTAGAGGCTGGGTGGGTAAGAAAATAAAAGATATAGGTTCTCAACCAGTACCTGGAATTTATTGTTTAGATCGCAATTTCTGGTGCCAAGCTGCTGTATTCCTTATTGTTTAATTCCTCACCTACGTCCTCATAAAAAAACTTGTCGCCAAGGTATTTATAAAAATCAAGAGCGTCCTTTAGCTTTTCCTTAGGTAAGGTGCTTTCCAAAATCCACCTTTCGCCTAAACTCCCCATCGGTCAATTTACTCTACTTACCTCCCAAATACCAACGGAAAATCTCAGTAAGCGATTTGCTTGGTATAAATAATAAAGCCGGTACCAGCTGTCTAGCATTAAAATGCTCCTGAGCCCCGAAAATAACAAGCATTGATTTGCTGTTTGTTCATTATTATATTATTGGAAGTTTTGTTTCCTTTGTTTGGAATTAAAAACTTTGGTTCCAAAACCGTTAATTGTTATTTTTGATTTTAGATTATCTGTGCGAAGAAATAAAACTAATTTAGCTTATTCATTTAGAAACAAGGTACACTTAAAGCAAAAGCCCTTTTATTTGTTTAAATTACTTTAAGAAAAAAACATGGAAAACACATACATTTGGATGATGCCTAGGTGATAATGGGACGTATTTAATATTGGAACGTTCGCGACAACAACTTTCGGCCAAGGGAAGCGATCTTGATGATGAAAAAGTAAAATGCATTAATTGACAGAAGGACAAGACACCAAAAAGGGTAATGCCTCTAACAGATATCCAATATTTTGTTAAGTTCCCTGGGCCCAACCCAAAATTATGCTTTTGGTCCGCTGGTAAAATCGGTGGATTCCGTAATCGAGAGTCCTATTACCCAACATTTGGACAAAAACGACCTTATTATAAGATGGATGGAAATTTTTTTTCACACCGATACCGATCGTATAGGTAGAGAAACGTACCTACATCTAAAGATACCACCTTTTTTGGTTCCGGGTGTTTTCCCGGGGGCAAAGAGGTGCTAGACGTGGCCCTAGTATAATGCGGAGTAACAGAGGAAGCCTATAAAGAACGTACAAACCTATTTTCGAAGCGTTTCCGCCAGAGAATTTAAAGGAAGCCCTGTGTCAAGCCCTATTTAGGACCAAAATCTGCCGGTAACATGTAAAGAATGGTACACAAACGGCAATTGAGTATGGCGCTAAATGCAACTTACCTCAGAAATATATGAGTCTTCTAAAAAAGGCCAGAAAATCAATAATGACCGAACTGCATCACATTTCGAATTCTGGAACAAGGTCCGCCTACAATCGTTTTTAATAGAATTATCCGCGGAGAATTTTAAACAGAAGATGAACAAGGTGATGGCAGATTGGTCGACAAAATACTGGACAAGGCCAAACAAAGGAACTGGAAAATGGACTTCTCAAACGCAATGGATTTGGCATTCCTAATCCCAGTATAGATATAGGCATGGAGTAATGAGGGAAATTTCGCCTTGAAGGAAGAACGGGTACTAGCGGCAATAAGCCCCTGTAGCAATAGGCAGACCACATAATGAACAAAAAGGGAAATAGCGAAATGGCAGAAGAAGCCTTTACTTTGCTGTGTGATGCACACCTATTGCCCCAAGGGCTTTTCATCAAATTAGCTGAATGCTTCCAGACAATACGGTTATTGAATGCTAGATCTTTCTGTAATCGCAAAAATTTGGAGGGCAGGAGTTATCATCCGTGCGCTTGGATGTGTTGGAGGATAATCTCCACGGCTTTACCAAATGACAAACAATACCCATCCTCTTGTTGTCCCCGACAATTTGTGCTCCAAAGTCACATCCAACAAGTTACAGCGCAAGAAAATCTAGTGCTATGGGCCAAAAAATGGTATTCCCTTCACCCGGTCTTTCCAATTCCTTGACCCTAATTTTGATGCCTATACTGTCTGCAAGATTGCCTCTAAACCTTAATTGCAGGCGCATCCCGTGATCAACTTTGGATCGCACACCTATGAGCGTACCGATCATGGAAAGCGCGATAAATTCCGATACCGAATGGGAGAAATAAATTTCCTAGTTTTATTAAGTGTTGCACATAATTTTTTTTGGCTATTTTAATAATAAGTTAAAGAGTACCAAAAGAAAAATAAAGATGAGTGGACAGCAATCAGGATATGAACAAAGAGTGAATCAGAATCGCTCTTAAAACCATCCAATCGGGCCCCCGGTTTAAGGAACAATCGGATAATATTAACTTCGGATTCCGAGCTTCCCCAACAAAACTTACCTTTAAGAAGTATCCGAATTGAATTAAGGAAAATAAAGGACAAGATAATAGTGAGGCCCTTAAAAGATGAAAAAAGGAATGTTTATTTTTTATTTGTAATTGTATTGACGTCTCACGGCAACACATATGTAATACTCTTCAAATAAACATTATAGCCTAAGACAAGGTGTCCAAGTCCTTAAATAGCCGTTGCACTCTTCTAAATTTTAATTTAGAGGTGTTCTATAATTCTAATATTCCCTACTGTTATCTTTAATTTCTCAACAATGATTCAATAAATAAAACCTTAAAATGGGAATTTTGATGATGATAACAGCCCCTAATAAAAATGGGGGAACTCCGAACTCTTAATGTTCCTTGCCTTAATTTGAATTATACTTTTTTAGATCCTTACTATTCTATAGTTATAAGAGTGCCTTTATAATCTGAAACATAGAAAACAATGATAAACACCCACGCTGTAAAGAAAGAATAATACTCCAATAATTTCTAAAATTATGTTAATAAAGTTTAAACCATTTAAATAACAATGCCTAATGTTTTTTATTTTAAAATACTTTACGGAATAATCTAGTTCAGGTTTTACCGTTAGTCCCACTTATTTTGGTTTTTCTACAATCAGTAATTTCCCGATAAAAAAGACAAACACCATCACATTAAATGCCATGGTTCCACCAAAAGAAAACTACTAAACACACATTAGCACTATTAAACATGCCATAAATAAAGTGTTTGTGCTCAACCATTACAACTCCTAAAGTTCTGATTTTGCTTTCCATGGCAAGCCCTAGTTCGATAAATGCACCCATTAATTCATTCTTAATCCTTCACCTTAAATATCTCCTGAAGCCGTATAAATCTCAGCAAGTGCGATAAAGTAATTCCGGGTTCAAAGGTTTTACCTTCAATATGTTGTGTTTAACAATTCCAACTGCCCTTACCTTTTCCCCAAGTTTTTATAATAATCCGTACAGCCAAAAAGATCGATAAGACCTGGGTTGGCCTATTAATCACCTCCCATTCGCTATCTTTACAGCCCTATTGATTGCTCGTCTGCTGCCAAATACAACCAACATTGTATACCATGGTACACTGCCTCCAAAATCAGGTTCTCCACGGCTAAGGCGTAAACTTAATTCCAAATTGTTGCCATCTCTGTCCCTTTGCCCATATCTCCGCTATCTCACGCCTTCAAGAGGTAATAATCTTTGTGACAGGAATTTTGGTAACCGAATTCTATATCCGCAAGGCTTGTCATTTGTTTTTTTCCAAATGAAAATACTATCTCAACAATTCCCTTTTTTTTGCGCAAAGCACATCTTTGAGGATCTAATCTCAAGATTTTTTAAACAAATCTCATAAGAATTCCTGAATTCCTTCCTGCATGACCAAAAATAACCGCCAAATTGGTATAAGGACACAACATTAATGCGGGAGTTCTTTGAGGATTCCGCCTTTGCCGTTGCCTTTCCATAAACGCGGCATGGCCGTGTCCAAATCTCCCTTTATGATCCGCTCCATTTGCCACCTAATCAAATAAGATCAAATCGGACATATTCTTAATACTAGTCCAGATAATGCTGTGCCTTATCGTAATTACTAGTTCCTATATGAACATCAAAAAAGTAATTCCGAGACTCTTCAACCCCCTGCCTCATGGCCCTGGAGGATTATGCAATTCTTCACGAGCTTCTTTAAACCAAATGCTGGGAAATAAGTTACGGGCAAGGCCTCTAAATATCCTGACTTACCTATAGCTGCATTTCAACAGCCTTATCAAAGGGCCTTTTTCGCTCATTTTATTGTTTTTATCACCCGCTTTCCTGAAATACCTACATACTCCGCCGACTAACCACAACCATAGCTGCATGCTATCTGTCCTGCAATCCTGGAATTCCAAAGTTCAAAAACTATTTTTTGACTTTTCTTTGTGATTCCACGGACTAAAAAAACATTGTATGTCTTCGGCATCCATGATGTTCTCGGCTACACCTGTTAAACAGGACCACCACTAACAAGTAGGCTATCATAAAAAGGAATATTTCATTGTTGAAGGTTTTTATTGTTTTTAAGTGATCTTTTTAAATATAAGGCGAGAACTTATTACCATTTCTTCGCCCTACCCTCCTTACTATAGATACAATACCTACTCAGATTTTCCCACGTATGGAAACTGCAGAGACCGTTGATGTTACAGCCTACTCCGCCGAAGTTAATCTTGTTGTGATCAGGGTTCCCGTCCCATATCTTTATCAGAACGTCAAATAAGGTCCCTCAGCTCCTCCAAATAATAGATCAAGGATACATCTATCTACATCTCGTCACGTTCTACCTGTAAGCGCTTACTCATCCCCCGTCTGGAACTCAAAATTCTTCCGTCATATCGAAATCCGTACTGGAATTAAAATAATTAGTGTGGGTAGCTCGGAAATTTCCAATACAATCAGATGCGAAATAACCTGTCCAAAGTTGCTGCATCCAATCCAAAATATTATTTTCATATTAAGCTCAGCTGATCAAATCCCAACAAACCGCGTACACGTCATAGTCATTGTTCCAATCTCGCCTTCGTATCCAGCCTGGAAAGTTGCCCATTTCAGAAAGGAAAGTTCTGTTTTGGGCATTCCTTAAACACTAGGCTGAACGCAACATATCAATATCCCTAAAACTGTATTTACCCGTCTGCCCATATGATCCACTTGTGTAAAGCTTCCGAAAAAATCGACCGCCATTACATGGTTCGCAAGAACACCGCAATCCAAACCAGTTTCGGTACCATTCATAATTCCCATCTCAGCCGTAGCCATTGCAATCGCTCCATCATGTCATCGTCGTTAGTTACAAGCGGGTGATAAAGCCAAACCTAAGCATTGGCAACAGCCGCATATTGATGTATCTAGTTTCAAATTATATCTTTTAAATAGTTAAATATTATTGTTTTTTGTTTGTAGTAAACCCAAGTCCCTTGTAAAACCGTAATCCCAATGCATCTGACCTGTAGGGTGCCCAACAAGAGTTTGGACCTCTACCACGATAGACATGGTGTTTTCCCTTTCAAGGTACTACGGCTCTCAGCTGTTTAACCCTCCCTTGAGCCATACCTCCGATACGGCATTGAATTGGAAAAAATCAAAGAAAAACGATCTTGTCCCTAGGTCCTGCAATAGGTAACACCATGCGTGGTAGACTTATAGCCGTGTGGTTCCAGATATTTCAACACTTCCCCAAGGGAGAGTCGACCAAACCCTCACTACCAATCCCTTTTTAACGGAGCTCCGGTCCAAAGAAATACATCCTACCATCTCTTGGTATGCTGAATAACCAAATTCCTCTCCAAACTCCCCATCGGTATCATATTGGATTCCGTAAAACCGTCTCGTAACATAAGCTTCATAGGCCAAGTCTGGCAGTACATTGGTTTTGAATACCACCACAAAAACGGTGTGTCCAGATCCTCAGAGGTTCCAAATCCGTAAAAATCAGCGATATCCGCGTAGTTCCATAGAGGAGGAGCGTCAATGTATTCCGCGCGACAAAAAACTCCTGCAACCGCAAGGAATCCAAGCCAAAAAATAATTTTGTCTTTTTCTATAATTTGTAATATTTTAGAATAAAATCACCCTTACTACGCAACTGAATTGGCAGTTGGTTTTTAAATGTTAATTTCAGTTAATTGGTTGGATTGTTTTTTGGCCAAAAACATTCACAATAAGAATGAAGGTCACATATTTTTAACTTAATTTTTACGCACTAAAATTAGGAACTATAATCCTTCGGCCTCTGTGGATAGATTATAAGTTTGGGTATCTGTAAAGGGACAACAATGACATTTTACTCCTTGACAAGAATTAATATGCCCTCTAAAAAGCCTGGATTTGTCTATGGGATTCACATTTAGATATACCCCCATTTATTTTAAAAGAGGTTCCCTTGTCCGAGACGAGAAGGCCAAAATCAATTTAATAACTGCACTTTATTTCACCTATAAACTCAAAAACAGGAACCACATTTTGGAAGATTTTTAAGTTTATATCTTTAATTTTTAAAGATTATGGGATAACAGATTTTCCATTTGTAACAAATTTCTAATAACGGAAAGAAAACATCTTCCAAACTGAAAAAGCCTTTTAAAATTCAGAATATATTGAGAGGATAATGTATTAGCAAGACTTCAATAATATTATCACTAATTCCGCTTGCTATTTATAGATGTGCAATTTAAAAAGATATCTTGAAGGTGAAACTTTAATAAAAGAGATGCGGCAACGCTTGGAAGCTATATCCACTATAAATATCACTTATCACACCTTAATTCGAAGAGAAAAATAGAAATGACGAGAAGTTAGCACAACTTTTTGCATCCTTCACTGACCTTTATTCAAAAAATGAGAAACAAAAATTTTGACGGTTCCTATAGAATGAATTGTCACAAATATCTACCTCGAAAACAGGTATGTTCTTGATGTAGCCTGCTTAACAGTCTGGGAAAGATTCAGTCATTGGATTAAATACCGTAATCAGAGTCATTTTTTGGCATAGAAGAGACCTAGGGTTTGCTCCAGATATAATGTGGTTAAAATCACTGCAAGAGTGTTACCGAATTTTCAACTTAAATCGGACAAAATACCACATTTAGAGACCCATAATTTGCCGTTCAAATTTTATGATAGTATGTCTAAAATGTAAAAAAATGATTCTCAGCAAACAGCAAAGGTTGCCAAAAAGAACATTCCCGAAAGTAAGGAATTATTCACCCTTTATCCAAATCTAACCGTAAAGGATCTACCTGGAAGAGAAGAAAAAAGTACATAGAATCACCTCCTTGCAATTTTCAAAAGCTTCCCTTCGTTAGCAAATTATTTATACTCGGGAGGGCAGTTTTTAATTACCAATTTCAATCAAATTATCCCTAATTAACTACTTCCTCCTTCGATGAACAATAGAGTTGATGAATAACCGTTAAATTGTCTGGAATCACTACTCATAAGAAATAACCTATGTTATGTTATTTCACCACTAATAATAATAAGTCAATTAATAATATAGTATTATAACCAAATACTTAAAGTCCTTTACTCTTCCCTTACTAACTATAATTTCCTGCCCCTTAAACCGATTTAAAGTTTAATTTCAAGCCTGACTTCGTGTAGAAACAATCATCTTTTATATGACCTAATGTTGATATAAAAATTCCTACTTACCGGAAACAATGATTTGGGGTGTAGTTCTGATTCCAAGTTTTCCAAAGTAAGATCCAGAAGAATAATTTCTGCATCATAGTGGAGCATAAGTGCTTTGTCTCACTGTAAAAGCATCTATTTCAATCAGCATTAATAATTTTTTAAATGCTGCCCTAACTTACCGTAAACCTCTTTTATTATTCACGTTCCAGGGTTCACCAAACAACTTCTTTATATCTCAAAATCGACGACAATTTTTCTGTTTTACAAGGTCGAAAGGAAGGTACTTTTTAGCGGCATTTCACTCCTCACATCGATTGGTTTAACAAATAATCAATGCTATTCAACTTCAAATGCTTGCAATGCATATCTCATCATAACCGTCGTAAAAATCACGAACTTTGTATATCAATAGCTTCAAAAAATCTCAAACGAAAGTCCGTCAGAAGCTGAATATCCAAAAATTAGTTCCGGATTTTGTTTTCCCTAACCAAACTATGGCTTCTTCAACGGAAAAAGCAGGTAAGAGACCTCTACGCTTCAAATTGGCCAATACGACCCAATCTCTTCTTGCATGCTGGTTTTTCATCTTCAATTCATAATTGCGTTCATCTGTGTGACAAGTTAAACTCTATTTGCTTGTTAATTTAGGCATTCCCTTTTCTTCCCATGTATTTTTGAATTTGTTTTTTTCCTTCCAATTTTTAAAAATAAAAGTTTTAATTTAACAAGTATATTCCCAATGACGCAAATCCTACAATTCCCCATAGAACCGGAATAAAATAATATTCCATTCCATCCAATTTAGAAAACTCCTTGATCGCTAAATCTCTATCTAGGAAAAAGTTATAATTTCCTTTAAAGAAAAAAAGAAGAACGTCATATAACCAACATAAACTACAAATGGGCATAAAAGTTCTTTGATTGTCCACCCGTTTTTTTGCATAGCAATGTATTTTCCAAAATAGTGTTATCCATTTCCATTATTTATATTTTTTTCAGATTCCTTTTTTCTCTGTATCCATATAACTTTGAATCTGTCCTGCTTCCATTCCTGTTAAAAAACAGGACTACAGAAAAGACCTTTAAACCATGAAACACCAATCCAAACCCCAAAACAACCATATAGCCAAAAAGTTCCCAAAATCCTCGAAAGCCTCAAAAAGGTTCTCCCCCGACCCATTTTTTTCTGTAGATTTCAACTATAGTAATTAGTAGATTTAACCGCAAATAAACGCTCAAAATGAACATAAACCCTTTAATTCCTAACTGCTTTCGGCTCGCTCCAATTTTTTTATCCGTTTCCAATCCATTATTCCATTTCATTTTTTGCGCTCATCTCCTTCATAAACTCTTTTTTTTTCGTTCCTCCCATTCCTTTCCGAAGAATGGTTTTAATCAAAAAGACTTTCACTGCTGAAAACCATCCAATTCGCCCAAATCCGAAAGCCGCCCACCAAGAACCAGCATACTCCCATTTGTTGATATAGTAATTTAAGGCAGCTAGAACAATATAAAATAAGATAAGTAAACTAGGTTCAAATCGAATTTCTTAATAGCCCACTCTCTCCTTGGCCCTGAATAATATTTCACTTTTCCTTATCCAATTTTTCCCATGAATCCCAATTTTTATTTCAAATTTCAAGACATAGCTTCACACTTAAAAAGAAACTTATGAAACGTTGAATAATAGGATGGGATTGTACCCCTAAAAATTTCATCAATCCAAATATTTTGGAAATTTTCTTTTCCTCCAGTTTTTCCCCAACGAGTGGATATAACCCAAAAACCCATTCCGTGAACGCACAACACCAAATCCCACAGCCTGCAGCGGGGAAAATCACCCCATGAAACACCGTGTATTATAATTAAACGAAGCAAACCGGCAAAATACACACAATAGGAATAAGATTTCCGTAAAAACCTTTGCTACGGCCTCAACCTGTTCTTGCTTTTTGATATCCGCTTATCCTCTAAGAATTTTTATGTGTTTCCACAACACCCTATTTTTCTGGCTCAGCACCGGATTTAACCGTAGGTCTGACGCCGTTTTTTGAATCGGCACTCCCTGTTGGATAAATCTGATATCGTTCCCTGATATTTCGAGTCCAACTCCACTACTTTTTTTAACTACTTGCTTTTCCTCAAAATTATTGACTACACACAGCATCCCTCCTCTCATACACACTTATACGCAAAAGGCTTGTGGGAGGTAACGAACGTTAGCTTTACAGCATTTTCCAACAACAAACGAAGGGACAACGGTACTATTTTTGTTTCGCGTCCTCTGCCTGCTCAGCGATATCAAAACATACTGTCCTCAAACCTCATTTTTAATAATCTGTATCCTAAGTTTTGCAAAACAAGCTCCTTATCAACAGTTACCAAGTCCTTATTTTTTGTTCCAAAACATAGCGATAAACCTTTGAAAGGCGAGTCGTAAATTTTTTGTCTGTTTCCGGGTCCTCTTCCAATTAAACTGCTAAGCACATTTTAAGCTTATTAAAAAGAAAATGGGGGTCAATTGATTTTTTAAGCGCATCGAATTGCAAGAGCGGTACCTGCAATTATTTTTCTTTCCTTTACCTTGTTTCCTGGGATTCACCTAAAATACCATGCAAATAAAATATACAGAAATTAGAACAGCAAAGTAAGAGTGAAAACTAAATACTCCCAATTTCTCACAATTTAAAATCAAATACGGCATTTTTTCGATTCCCACCACTAAATTAGGCCGTGCACAAAAAAACCCTGCAAGGAGAAGTAGAATTTCCGAAAAAACCTAACAAAGGCGTTTACTTCGTAAAACTGATTCTTATATTTAATTTAATAAGGACTTAATCCAATACGCATTGAACCATATATAGAAACAGCGTAAAATTAAATTGCCAACACCACTAGTAATTTCCTCACAGCACGTTGAATTAGGTGAAGCCGCTATCAAATTTCCCATAAAAAAGATAACGGCAAGAAATATTAAATATATCCAAAGTCCCTAAAAACAATGCATTACCCAATGTTAATAAATCGTATCATTCACAATAAATTTTCTACGGTTATAAAGTGACTGTGCCATAGAGTTTTCCAATTTTGACGGCGGGCAACCCTCTTGTTAAATTCGCAAAAGTTCCCACCATCTTCATCTAAGTCTACAACAAGAGTCAGCCTCTTTCTCCTAACCAACGATTCCCGATAAAGCATTTCTAGGTCTGGCGCCTCTTCATCACATTGAAAATACTGAATTTAAGCCAATTGATCTGTTCACTTTGATCCTGTACCGGACGCCAATTGATTAACTATCATAGCTATAGCATAATAAATATGATTTTTTGCATAACATGGTTTTTTATTTAATTCACAAACCATGGTAAAAGTTGCTTTAACCTAAATTGCAGAGAAATTGATTTACCAATAGTGTTTCCAGGATGAGTTTGATGACGAAATCATAATAAACAAAAAAGAGGACGCACCCTACGTCCTCTTTAAAATTAATAAAAAATAGTTTCTTTAGAAAACTGTATTTTCTGTCTTACTTATGAATGTTAAAATTAAAATTAGGATTCCCCTACGAACATCTCTTTTCGAAAAAAAATTAACTCTAACGATACAATTAAAATTGAGCCGCAGCGTGGACACGTTACACAAGACTAATATTATAATAATTTGCATTACCGCTAAAGTTAGTTGTGAAAATGGAGGTCTAACAAAGAGGCTATTAAAAATAAAAAGAGGCGCACCCTACGTCTCTTTTAAAAGTTAGAAAAATAGGTGTTGCTTATACCACACTATCACCAAATTCACTTCACCAACAAATAACTAACCACGTATCATCAGGTACTCAACACAACACAAAAACACCACTCAACAACACATGACAATACAATTTAATGTAACCCATTATAACACTTTGTAAATTAACATCGAAAGAAAAATCCGCAAGCACTATATTTAATTCACACACACACAAACACTGGATAACGACCAT
>Ga0163217_1040630_pt1 | contig 19912 bp, 14 predicted proteins | sample SynspAceP_FD_185933 | JGI IMG/M metagenome (GOLD analysis project Ga0163217, IMG submission 185933) | Saline lake microbial communities from Ace Lake in Antarctica - Synechococcus sp. Ace-P (PacBio error correction) | ecosystem: Environmental > Aquatic > Non-marine Saline and Alkaline > Saline ...
AAAAAAAAACACAGGAAGTGAGAAAATATTTTGATTATATGATAATAAAGAAAATTTTTTAATTACAGCCCGCCCGTTCCATGTTGGATTAATAATTACTCAAATTATCAAAAGCGGTAGCAAACTGCTATATATGTTAGCTTTTAATGTTTGATAATGACCCAATGCCAAAATTTAAAAGAACCTTATGTAAACACATAGAGCTTGGAAATTTACACGGAACCAAAGGTTTTACTACTGAAACTTTGCCACGGGGGTGGGTGCTTTTTTCTCTTGGATGGTGTTTCAAAATCCTACAAACTAGAAGGTTTAAAATTTTATCCATTGGCAAATACCTTTTTTTATTGAAGCATTAATTAACAATGAACTGTATAAAATGGCAAACGTTCCAAGCAGCGAATGTTAAAAAATGAATGACCCCAATGCGAGTAATTAGGGTTATACAACATTGACAAAATATAACAATGGCCGCACATCCGATATGGGAAGTTGCGGCAATTTTTTTTTTTGTTTTTATTTTTTCGCTGTTTGCCTTAATAACGAACAGAACCAGACCTAGGTTTTTCCACAAACTCTTATGAAAGGTCTTCTATCCAATTGACTCAACTTATAAAGAAGGTCTAGAACTATATAATGAACAACCTGTTCACCTAGAAACCTTTTCTCCAACAACCACTTTCCCCGCACTCACTCCATTTGCCTGAATAACTATCTGAAAGTAAATGCCATTTTAAGGCCATTACGGAAATAGGCCTGAATAAACTCTTCCAAAGTTGGAACTTTGGAAGCGTTTTTAGAATCCTTGAAGAGTACATAATTTGATACCAAGACCTTCATAGGTTTAAAACTTGGAGGTCTTTTCTGCTATTCGCTTAATTCCATCAGAAATATTTCTACTCAAAATGATCCCACTCCTTACGGACGCTGAAGATGTCTACTCTACTCTATAAGGACGCACAAACTTAAAATTTAAGTTATGACCCTTTAGGGAGACTAATCTTAATATGTACCAAAATCAAACTTCAATAGATTTTTAGGCCACGGAGTGGTGAAAATTTTTTACAGATTGGTTATTATAATTGAGAAAAGGATTAATTTAGACCTAACACAGGTAAGTCTTTCACAAGGAAAAGAACCCAAAATTAATTCAATATGTCCTTCATTGCCCTAAATTTGTTACCCATTAAGAAATTGAATTCATTGTAATATTGGGAACCAATTTTACCGCCACTTTCATCAACTTTTGCACTTTGAGTAATCGGTACTCAGCATCTGGTGCATTTTCAATGCCATCTGCCTTGGCTATGTGGTTTTTGAGCTCCAACATTTAGTCTAATCTTACCGATGCGGTGTTTTCAAATACCAATAGACTATACCAAGGCTCTACTCCTTCTGTGGGCCTCTAACTTCGCTTAAACTTTCTCTACAGCAAATCCCAACATCCGATTCATATCGTTTAAGAATTTCAGCTTGTTCAAGAAGGTTCAAATTTTAATTTTGACATTCTGCAATCACCTTCAACGTGGATTTAATCTCATGGACATTTCCGGATAATTTTTGAATGCGATGATTTGGTTTAATTTTGGGATTGCTCAAAAGTAAAAACAATCTCTACTTTTAGTTGTCGGTGGACCCAACCGCTTCATGAATAAAAATATCGACAACTCCTGGAAGTGAATTATCCCAAAATTAGATTCTGGCCGCACAACTCACTATTTTTAATAATTGTTGCACATCCGTCACAGGGTATATATCGGAAAACCTCCTGATTCTATGGCCAATTTAATGCCCCATTCTTAAAAGGCCTGCATTTGAGAGCTCTAGATAGAAAATAGTTCCTCTCATGGGAAAATAACTTACTATTTGCCAACCATTCTTAGTCTATTGGCACATCATCCAATCCAATATTCATCTCATTTTTTGGTTCCTTACGTGTCTAGATCACCAACAGATTTAACTTGCCTGATAAATAGATATTAAACAAATGGGAAACCGACCCCTAGGCGCACCGGAGTATCGAACAACATTTCTTTTTTTCCTAAGAATAAAAAAACTCGCTGCATGTAACTACATATACAAAACCAATATATCTAAATAAGGAGTGTGATTTGGGCAATATAATACTAGGTGAGGAGCCGGTAATTTTGCAGGCTTGTTCCAATCGAACAACGTAACCCAACTAAAAAATAAAATGGCTTTTTGCTTGATACTGTTAAGTGAAATCCTTTTCTAAACGGTTTTTCATTGGTTAAAAACAACCATAAGAAGGAATAAAGCAACCAATAGCTCAAAGAACACATATAAAAATAGAATTTCCACAGGAAGATAAGAAGCGCATAACTAACTTCAATGAACGCAAAAGTAGCAACAAATGGTATTTTGAACCAATGGCAAGCATACTAACAGGAATACAAAGTCTTGTAATTCAGGAGCAACAGAGAGAAATACATTTAGGCAATATATTTAGGTGCTATTTATCCGCTGGCGTTGAATATCGCAAAAGACCCTAACCAATGAGGCTTATTTTTTTTAATAGCCGATTTGCATTCATTAACCACAGTAAAAGAGCCTACATTCGAAAATTGAATGTACATGCAGTACTCTGCCCGCATGGGATCTGCATTGGTTTCAATACCGGATAAATAACTCGTATTCTACCGTCAGTCGATATTTCCTGAAGTAATGCGAACTGACTTGGGTATTTGAGTCCTGCTAGTTTAATACGCCATAAACCCCAATGTTGCCATGCCGCCAATTCTTTTAAGGGGACATTCCGAGCAGTTGTCTTGAATGTAAAATGCTGGATTATTAACTACCTGTATTAATCGGGCACATGAACCATCCTTCTTATACGATGCTGATAATTTGTCAGGTAGGAAAAGATCAACAACGCATTTTAGAAATGAACACGTGACAATAGCAGGAGCATTCAATCAACCAAGTGGGAGAAACATTGGTTGCCCGAGTTACAAATTGATGAACAACGAGTGATGACCATCCCCCAAGGCACAGATGGCCGTCAAATGATAAATCTTACAAATAATTTCATCAATATCTTTCTACCAGACAAAAAGCTACGTAAAGGTAATTAATGAGATTATGTTGCGAAACCCCGATCAGTACTCCACTTGAGGCATCCAAAAGACATCAACAGTAATGTAATTGATGCAATTGTCCATTACTAGCCAATGAAGCGCAAATCAAGAAAATCGAAAGCAACTATGAAGGAGGTAATTATGGATATGGCATGCCAAGCAAGCATTATTGTAGAATAATATTATTGAGAAAGAATTTTCAGAACGTAAAAGAGAAATTACTGGAAGTGAATGGAGAAAGTCCTGCATCATTGAAGATAAGTTAGCACAAGGCGCGTATAAAAAGCAAAAAAAACAGCCTCAGAAGTACTTCAAGAGTGAGAATTAAGCTCGGATATTAATTAATTTTATATGCATGCCGTAAATTAATGTTATTAGATTGTGTTATTGATATATTTGGGTGGATCACACTTATAACTAATTTAATTAAACATTAAATGGAAAAAAATAATTACTGAGCTTTTGCATTAATTGCTAACAGCTTCAATGGGATACAGCCAGTATACCACAAAGTTACATTGCGTAAACAGAAACGCGCTAGGTTTAAATCAGAAACGGTAGAGCAAACTTCAAGGGTACCGTATGCCATTCAATGGTTGGGTGTATTTCTGAGCTACTTCTGCCACCTGTTTGGCCGTCAAGCACAACATTACGCATTTCGATTTAAAATCTAACATGCAGCTGTTACTACTATAAAGTTTCTACAACGGTTGTTTTAACTTTGATGTAGCTTCCTACAGTTGCCTGCTCCACAGAATGCAAACGTTTGCTATTCCTTCCGCTCTAATTCCCTGATAAATCAGTAAATGGCTTGGGGACTTAATGAAAGTGAAACGATGCCATTATTTCTAAAACTTTTGGAACAGCTCCACACAGACACACTGGATAAGTTCTCAATCTTTCTGCTACGGTGGAACATTTGGGCCAATTGGGAGGAATTTAGATGGAAGAGCTACAGATCGTTTTATTTGGGTAGTTGACAATGAAACACATTTGACTCCACTTTCTTTAAACAGTAGTGTAACAAAGTTGAGAACCTACTGCTACTTCTTAGCAGCATCTCCAACGTTGCTGGTGTTAATACAAAATGGTGGTTCGCGACACTCCCAGATGACAACACTATTATGAATTGATACGGAACCACAACCGCTGTAGATGTTTGAATTAGCTGAAAGTTTCTATGCCGGCTATTTAGCAAATGGAATCTTAACACTAACTATTTCGGTAGAATTGTAAACAGTGGTTCATCTGCTTTATCAGCTATAGCCTTAAGTATAGTGTAAAATGGAGAACAGCAGTTCTCAGAGTTTTACTAATTCAATTGCTGCAGGACCACAGTTTGGCAGTTTCCACTTTAACACAAAGCCTACAATGCAGCAATCTCCCAAGGAAATAAGATTTGTATTTTGGGTAAGATGCCATCAGCTGATCTAGAAAACTACAACGATTACCAATTAAAAAAGGGTGACTGTAAACTCAGGTGGTTCAGGTACTAAAAAGTATGTTTTAGAAGAATTACTACAGCAGTTTGTCAATTTGCCCAGATGGTAAGTAGTTTTGGTCAAATATGCCTCAGCATCACTCAGAGCTATTGCAAGTAGGAATTCAATGCTGGTTTTGGGAACGATGCTATGACCTTTCCAGCTCAACTCAGCTTATGCAGCTTGCAATTTACAACAGGCAAGCAACCAACAGCCTTGTAGTTGAAACGAGTAAGTTATTTGCAGGCCGAACTAGAGTTTGGCCACAGTAAGAACAGGTTTTGGCAAGCAAATGTAAAATACGTCAGCGCCATGAAGAAAAGGTTGCCTTAACTCCTATTGAAACATTATGTTTAGGTGGACATGTAACCGGTACAAACCTATTGCTCTAAATATTGATGTACAGTTTTAAAGATTTTCTCACCCAAACTGGCAAGATGCTAATTACCGCTATTTTTGTAGTTGAAGATAGCGTTATCGGAACTGGTTTAGGATACAATCAAGTAAATGCATATCAAGGAAAATCATCCTTATGCGTAATCGCAGGTAACCCTATTGAATTGGTTACCCGCACAACATGTTGTTGAGATGTACCAAGCAGAACTTGCGGAGATGCACATTCGTAAACTAGTGCTCCAGTTATCAACACTTACATTGCAAGAACATGATTCATTAACATGAACCCCAGCATGGATAAATCAGAAATGAATTTGTTGTATTTTATGAAACTACTATGAATGCATCTACAGGCGAAATGCTAGAGAGATTTCTAAAATGAAATCACATAAATATGACCAATTGGTTGTAGGAAAGTGTAGAAAAAATGATTGTAGCTATTTCTAAATTAGGAATCTCACGCCTAACCCAAACTTCAGGAAACTTAATGTACTTTGAAAATTGAGCAATCAGAAAAATGTAACCATTGAAGTTATTGGTCTTTTAGTAAGTCCGTTTCAGTCAAAACTTTTGGACTTTAGTTTTTCAGGAGCACAAATGAACTATGGAGTGATATCAGATTCTTATTCTGGCATCCTATATTTTGTAACAATCAATGCGGGAATAAGTATCCACACCAAAGTAAACGTAATAAAGTAAATTATTTCGTTTCTACTGTTGTAAACCTTAATCAGACTTTCATTCCCAACTGAATGGGCGTGCCTGATTGATTTTTAAAAATCATTTATAATGAAAAAGTCTAGTTGCGAATTTTTGGTATTGTTTTTTGATTACACATAGTAGTAGCGCAGGCAGAATTGCCTGCTGTATGCATGAAAAATCTGATGGAGTTTGAAACATTCAATACTTTCTGAAATAGTAAGATTTCGGGAAACCAGTTATCGTTAATTCCTTGGCAACAATGGTGCAGCCCTTTGGTAAACGTGAGTTGAACAACCTTGCAGACATGTATGAAAGATTGGTGCATGAAACTGGCGTTTAAAGTTTAGTCAGCGATATCCATCGACCGATGCTAAGCAAATATGGTAAAGTAGCTCCTTATGTAAATGGACAGAGTTTGGAAGTATAAATGTATAGCATCGATCCAAACGGCATTTTGAAACAGAGCCATGGCGTTAATAATGTTCCTCACACCTTTTTAACTAGATGGAAAAAGGGAATATCGTTTGCCAACACAACTCTTATCTCCAGAAAGGCGACGAATACAAACTTACGATTTGGTTAAAACGCTATCCAAAGGCAAACAATTTCTAAAATAATTTATTCTATAACGCTTGTAGTCACTTTTTTACTACAAGCTTTTCATTTAATATTTTCCCACCATTGAACCAAATAAAAGCAAAACATATTAGCCGCTTTGCACGTTCCCAGTCGGCTGTTCTATCAATTCAAGCCACAAGGTAAGGATATTTTTAAAATCACGGAAAAGATCATCGGTAACTTTCAAGTAGATGCACAATACTCACCAGAAGATTCAAGCGATTCGCAGTTCAACCCAATGAAGAACATTTTGACCAAATGGTTTTTAATTAATTTTCTAACCAATGGCATTGTTAGCCGCAGGTGTAAAGGTTTTGAATCCTACCCAAAATGCATGCTTGTGTTTTCCAGCAGGAATAAAGGGAGTGAATTGCATACCGTTTTTGCATCAGTAATAAAGACAACCATCAGTTACAGTTGGAAATTTTTACGAACAGTTTGGTAACGGAATTATTCTAAAGAGCATATGAACGAAAGAAGCTTAGGATACGTAATGCAATTGAATGTGTTCGAGTTAAATACACCATCCAAAAAAGGAATTAGAATTGAACCGATTAATCGGACAGCAACGTCTTTTTTTGATAAAGGCCGATGGAATGTTCGTGCATTCAATGCCGAACATCAATTTAATGAAAACTTTCACAAAATTAAGTGAGAAATACAGACCACAAGTTATTATTGCCGGAGTGCCGTGTAGTAAAATATCAAGAAGAAACCAACACCAGATTTAATATTGCCAGAAAATGTCGCTTTCGTTTTGCCGGGAGAACTATAATTTCGCCGAGGAAAGGTAAGTCTAAATGCAGAATATGATTTTAAATAATAATGACCCATCCTTCAGATAAATGGATACAACTATAAAAATGGAGAGGCAGCATTCGTGCAGCTTCTACTCTCAAAAAGGATTAGCGTTTCTTTAGCTGCAAAAAGAGTAGATAAATTTTTTAAGTTTTAGAAGTGACAATGCAAGCCGAACAAAATGTTGGTTTATTGAACTGACGAGCGGCAGCCTTAACAAAACGCAACCTATAATTACTGGCCTACCTTCATATCCTTATGCTAACCAACCAAATGGCGAGACCGCAATTTCAAGGAGATGTCCATTTACACTTTTCGCAAAGGGAGTTTTTCCCAGGTGGAAAATACGGAACGGGATACAATTGATGCATCAATTGCATATGACATAAAGAGGGATTCCATAGCTAGACCAAGCAAACCGCATGACAAATAGAGAATTTTATACTTCCACTATTTTGAAACCAGGACATCGATTGTTGAGATTTTAAATGTTCAGTTGAGTACAGAACATTGAATAAAAAATTAAAATGGAAAATTGAACTTATTGCAATAACATTTTGTTTAATCCAACAAGTGGTGGCATAGAGACACTGTTGTCACCCGTTATGGTGACAGTCAAATGTTGGCACGGGTTGCGAGGAGGCAAATTACAAATGAAACACTGAGGAATTCAAATAGTGGTAAGGAAACAAATGTTCTATTTTACAGAACATAGATCATGGGAGATTGGGCAACGTTAATTAGAATATTCTTATTCTCCTCACCTGTTTGTAAGCAGTCAAATTGATCAATTCAATTACGGACATCCCAAAGGTTCCGAGAACAACTATTCAACGTTTCTGCAGGCGGTAACAACATAATCAGGAAACAGGGGTATCATTTAGCCTACGGAAGACAGCGTGCAGGTATTTCTGTTGTAGTGTGGAGTTTGTAGATGAAGTAACCCCGCATTCCGAATTAGACTTTTATTTGTCCAAACTAGTATTTTCCTAGAGAATCCATGTTAAAATGACGAATCTATTTTCTTTTTTCGGTAGTCATTCTTGCTCTTTTTGGGATGTACAGAAAGAAGAGTGAAAAAGAGGTTTCCGACAACTATAGAGAGCCGTTAAAGAAGCATCCAACATTGTAATTAATGAGCCAGAATACATTATCTCAATTACTTGACAAGTGTAAAAGCGGCGCCTACTTGCTCGACGTAATTTAGTGATTAGGATTTAACAGGGCTTTTATGTAGGTCTGCCCACAAGGGGCAGCAGAGAGTTAAAACGATTGGAGTCTATCTATGGTTGTTCAGATTGATACCAGTCCCCTCCTATTCATCGCCTAGAAATTTGCAATTTTTTTTACAAAGTGACTCCTCTGAAGAATCTTTTTCTTAGATTTAAATCTTCCAGATAGAAACAGGAAGAAACTCGAAATCTAAAAAAAGGAGAAACTTATCTAAATCTTTTAATCCGAGAGTAAAAGGCTACCCGCGAGGAATTTGTATAGGCGCATTAAGAAGAGGCTGAATCCAACTAAATGGCAAGGGTAATTGATTGTGCAAAAATGACGCGCAAGAAGGCCACCATGGATTTAGAAAGTAAAAAGTACGATCTCAACAAGAATGAGCTTAATTCACGATCATGAGATTCGACTTACTGAGAAAGCGAGGCATCTAGTCAATCATGCCAGTATTATGCAAGCCTACTAAAGTCTATTATACTTAGTAAATTATGCCACATTACTATGTTTGGGTCCACGCTGATTATGGCCCCTTAAATGTATCTAAACCTCTAGAATACTATATCGTAGTTAGAGGTAAAGGCCAAGTAATAAAATAGAGATAATGTGGGAGATATCCACTATAAATTCATAAATTCTTGAAATGTGAAGTCTATATTCGGCGACAAATGAGAGGATGCTTTTGTATAACACAAGGCGTAAACCCGCGAGCGCGAAATCCATAGCATAATAACATTGAGAGAAGTTTGTCAATGACTTTCTCTGCTTACATGATTGGGAAATAACCTATAGAAGAAATAAATTTGCAAGCAGACTCAAGCCAATCATTCGCACTAAATGAAAATAATATACACTTACAAATTGGTATAAACGTCTATTATATCTCTTTATGAGCTAGCATATTCCAATAATCATCCAGCACAATCATACCTCGAGGTTGCTGAAACAAATATTGAGAATAAAGCATCCTTCACTAGTATCCTCAGAGTGAACATTAGATGTGGATGCGCGATCTAACAATGTAGCTATCTCCTTGCGAGATTCCATTATCATTTCTATGGACATGCCATGTGCTGAAGATTATTGAGACATATCATCAAAATTGTGAGAGATATAAATTTTTTAATTGGAGGGCACGACCTCACACTAGCAAAAACGACATACATAAACCTAGAAGAGTTTATAAGAGGTAGACTACATCTGTAGATTAGAATAATTTTTGCGCCTATCGACAGGTAACAGGAGAACTAAGAGAGTAATGGAGTAAATACAATACTGAGACGAGAGAGCCGATTTTGCGACAGACCATGTTCGATTTCTCTGAGGTGCACTATATCATCGCTAGTTAATTTGCGCGATTTCCCTCTGATACAGAGGATTCTTCAAGGTAAAAATTTCGATATTTCATTGGATAAGTAGACATATCTCCAACTTAGACATGTTCGAGAGATTTAGTATGCACATGGTGAGACGAATTCACACACCACTTATCTAATATAAATAGCGCAAACAGTTATCCAGAGGAAATAGTTTTAGCCTGAGCAGTAACTCTCAAGCATCTCTGAGTAAGTCCACGCTAAACTACACAAGGTGAGGTGAGTGGTATATTTGTATATGATATGACGAACTAATTAACCACCCTATGAGCACGTCGAAACCACATCAGACTATTAATATAGTAATGTAATGCTCTGAGTGCAGGTGAAGCAACATATCAATCAAAAAGAATACAAAAGGAGGAGTTAGATAGAGAGAAGTAAAGTATGGAAGTAAAGTGAGCATGATATTCTCTTTCATATTCGAAAATTTACAGAGAGTATCATTAAAATAGACATTCCGAAATGTGATTTGGAATACAGAGTAATTCTGGAGGTTTGATCTGAGAGGGATGTCTAAAGTTGTAGTTTATATTGAGTAAGAATTTTATGATCATAAGTGTATCGTTGTTAATCAGACTAGGATAAATATAGCAATAGGCGCGCTTTTTGGGTCTCAATAAGTTCACCCAATTCCTGCAATCTGCTTTAGGAGTAGGTATAATAACCACAAAGAATAATGTGATCGGGCCAGTGCGCTTCTTTCCGCAAATCACATATGTCTGTTGTGGTATATAACCTCTCCTGAAGATTGGCAGGTTGGGCTGTTGACCCCCAAGCCATTCAATACCCTTCTTAAAACATACTTATGATCATAAAAATTCTTCAAAACACCTTTAACATCTTGCCACCAATTAATGTGCTCCCTATAATGGTTAGACCTGTAAATTTGAAGGTTCTACTTAATTCTTCTTAAAATTCATAATCAATGATTATCTGATAAATTCCTCACTTTCAGCATACCCGGGATACCCATCTATTAATCGGAGTCGCTTTCATAGGATTAAATTATCCCTCAACCTTATCCCTTTTAGCTGCTCTATGCAGGACATGCCGGGGAGTGATGCGGCTAAACTATTCCTCTGGATAACTGTTTCTTTATGCTACATGTTCGTTAAAACTATTTCTTACCACCTTTTCGCTATCTACCCCTCTACTATGCGAACTGTTAATATTCAGAAACTTTTTTGAAGAGAATCCGGTTGGAATCGCGCAAAATTACCCAGCATGTATGAAACCGAATGACTTGGAGAGTCTCCATCACACCTCAGTTGTCTAGTTTTTACCAACTCCGTGAGTTCCGTCCTATATATATATGTATCTATCTGTAAACTCTTCAATGTGGTAATTTCGTTTTGCAGTGGCGTTGCCCCCACTTTTATCGCAATTGATGTTGGCTAAATCTTCAAAGAAATTCCAAATGAAGGATCGATGACCCTACTGTAGATACCATCATCTAATAATTTGGGAAATATGGATCCTCTATTTTGTCGCAAACCTAAGAAAGTTATTGAAAATGATTGGAGTATAATATAATTAACTTTTCATTTTTGTAATTTTTAATTTATTCCAATGATGCCTTGAGTCGCTTGAATAATTTCTTTTGGGTATCTCTAATAGTTAAGAAGCAACAACCTTTTACATTATTTTGTTCCAGTGGGGTGCTTTTTTAAAACATATTCTTTGCGATACCTTCACATTCAAGATTTATGAATTTAATGATTCTCCCCATATTCCATTATACTTCCCTTAATACGTAATTGTGTTTTTGGTAAAATTCCTTTCAAGGTGCCATAATGCATCTGTTGCCAACCTGAATATGTCATTTTCTAAAAATATAGACTTGAAGTGCATTAATTACTGGATGATGTACACTATTTATAATCAATCAATATGGTGAATTACGCTTCTTGTTGGAGCGTCCTTTACTTCTAAATCCATGGTGCCTCCATTGCGGTCATTTTTGGCACCATCATTCCACCTTGCCATTTAGTTGGATTTTCAGCCTCTTGATAATGCGACTTACAATTCGCTCGCGGGTAGCTTTTTACTCCGCTTAAAGTTATTAGAATAAATTTCTCCTTTAGATTCAGTTCTCTGCTTCTAATCGGAAAGATTTAAATCTAAGAAAAATTTCTTCGAGAGTTCACTTTGAACAATTGCCAATTTTTCCTGCATGAATAGCAGACTGTATACTGTGACTACCATAGATAGAATCCAATCGTTTAAACTCTCTGTTGCCCTTGTGGCAGCCATTACATAAAAGCCCTGTTAACGTCCTCAATCACTAAATTACGTCGAGCAGTAGGCCGCCGCTTTACTGTCCAATTGTATGAGATAATGTATCTGGCTGCTTAACAATAGTTTTGTATCTTCTTTAACTGGTTCTATAGGTGTCGGAACCACTTTTTCATCTTCTTCTTAACATCCAAAAAGAGCAGAAATGACTTACCGAAAAAAGAAATAGAACCTTCCTCATTACATTGTTCTTTAGAAACTACTAAGTTATGGACAAATATAAAGTCGCATTCCGATGCGGGTATTCCACAAACTCCACCTACAACAGAAATACCTGCACGCTGTCTTCGTATGCTAATGTTACCCTGTTTCCTTGATTATTATCCCCGCAGAAACGTTGTAATAAGTGTTCTTCGGACCTTTTGGGATTGGTCGTAATTGGGAATTGATCAAATTACTGCTACAAACCAGTGGAGGAGAATGAAGAATATTCTAATATAACAGTTGCCCAATCTCCGCCGATTTCTTGTTCTGTAAATAAACATTTGTCCTTCCATACGGTTGAATTCCTCATGTTCAAATTTGTTAAGTTGCCTCTGCAACGCCACATTTTGCTGTCACCATCGGAACCCCAGTTTTACCTTGCACCACTTTGTTGATTAAACAAAATTGTTTGGCATAAGTCAATTTCATTTTTAAGTTTTTTTAATTCATTTTCCTTACTCAACTTGACATTTAAATCTCTAAACAATCGAGTGCCTGTTTTCAAAATAGTTGGAAGTATAAAATTTCTCCTAATTGTCATCGGTTGCTTGGTCTAATGGATCCCTCTTTATGTATATGCATAATGATGCAATTCAATTGTATCCCGTTCGTATTTTCCACTAGCAACTCCCTTTGCGAAAAGTGTAAATGACATCTCCCTTGAATGCGGTCTCGCCATTTGGGTTGGGTAGCAATAGGAATATAAGGTAGCCAGTAAATTAATACGTGTGCTGTTTTGTTTAAGGCTGGCTGGTAGTAATAAACAAGATTTTGTTGCTTTTGCATCTCGATCACTTCTAAAACTTAAAATTATCTACTTCTTTTTTGCGCTACAGAAACGCCTAATCCTTTTTTGAGAGTAAGAAGCTTGCACGAATGCTGCCTCTCCATTTTTAATAGTTGTATCCATTATCTGAAGATGGGTCACTTATATTTAAATGCATATTCTGCATTTTGACTACCTTTCTCGGCAATTATAGTTCTAAGCCGCAAACGAAGGCGACATTTCTGGCATATTTAACTCTGGTTTGTTGTCCTCTTGATATTTTACTAACAGCACTTCCGCCAATAATAACTTTGGGTCTTTTCTCACTTAATTTTGTGAAAGTTTTCATTTAAATTGATGTTGGCATATCGAATGCACGAACACTCATCGCCTTTATCAAAAACAGACGTTGCTGTCCGATTTCATCCGGTCCCATTCTATTTCCTTTTTTGATGGTTGTATTTTAAGCTCGAACAACCATCAATTGCATTAATCGTATCCTAGCTCTTCTTTCATATGCGCTCTTAGAATTAATGCCGTTACCAAACTGTCGTAAAAATTTTCACTTAACTGATAGGTTGTCTTTATTTACTGATGCAAAACGGTATGCAATTCCACTCCTTTATATCTCTGGAAACCACGCATGGCATTTTGGTAGGATTCAAACCTTACACCTGCCGCTAACGAATGCCATTGTATATATTAAATTTAAAAAACCATGGTCAATATTTCTTCATTGGTTTGAACTGGCCAATCGCTTGAATCTTCTTGGTAGTATTGTGCATCTACTTGAAAGTTACCGATGATCTTTTCTTGATTTAAAAATATCCTTTACCCTTGTGCCTTGAATTGTAGAACAGCGCGACTAGTGCAAAAGCGGCTAATAGTTTTTGCTTTTTATTGAGTCAATGTGGGAAATATTAAAATGAAAAGCTTGTAGTAAAAAAATACTACAAAGCTTTAGGAAATAATTATTTAGAATTGTTTTCTCCTTTGGCATAGCTTTTTAAACCAAATCGTATAGTTCGTTTCGTCGCTTCGAATAAGAAGTTTGTGTTTGCCAACGATAATTCCCTTTTCCCATCTAGTAAAAAGGTGTGAGGAACATTATTAACGCCCATGGCTCTTTTCAATCGCCGGTTTGGATCGTGTATACATCATTACTCCCAACTCTGTCCATTTACATAAGGAGGCTACTTTACCTCATATTTCTAGCATCGTCGCATGGATAGTCGCTACTAAATTAAACGCCATTTCATCCACCAAGTCTTCATACATGTCTGCAAATGTTTGTCAACTCACGTTACATACAAAGGGCTGCACCATGTTGCCCAGATGTAACGAATAACTGGTTTTCCGCATATTACTAATTTTTTCCAGAAGTATTGAATGGTTTCAAACTCCATCGTTTTTACATCTACAGGCAGGCAATTTTGCCTGCGCTACTACCTATTGTTTGTAATCCAAAACTCAAAATCCAACTAGTACTTTTTCCCATATAAATGATTTTAAAAAATCAATATCAGCACCCCATTCCAGTTAGGAATGAAAAGTGCTGATTAAGTTACAAGTAGAACGATAATTACTTTATTACGTTTACTTTTTGTGATACTGTATTTTCCCGCATTGATTTTTACAAAATAATGCCAGAACATTAAGATCTGAATAAATCCATGTTCACTTTTTTTTGTGCTGCCTGAAACTAAAGTTCCAAGTTTGAAGCTGAAACGGACTTACCTAAAGATCCAATACTTCAATGGTTACATTTTCGATGCTCCAATCAAAGTTTTACATTTAGTTTTCCTGAAGTTTGGGTTAGGGTGAATTCCTAATTTAGAAAGTAGCTAAAATGCATTTTCTTCAACACCTACAACAATTGGTCATATTTATGTGATTTTACATTTAGAATCTCTCTAGATTTTTCGCCTGTGATGCATCATAGTATTTCAAAAAACACAAAATTCCATTTGGATTTATCCATGCTGGTTCAATGTTAATGATATGTCTTGGCAATGTAGTGTGATACACTGGAGCACTAGTTTACGATGTAGCATCTCCCCAAGTTCCTGTTGGTACATTCTCTAACAACATGTTCTGTTGCGGGTAACCAATATAGGGTTACCTGCCATTAACATTAAGGATGTAATTTGTCCTTGATATGCCTTTCACTTGATTGTCATCCTGAACCAGTTCGATAACGCCTATCTTAACACAAATAGTTTAAATTAGCCATCTTGGCCAGTTGGTAGAAATCTTAAACTGTAAACATCAATATTTAGATCAAGTAGTATTTGTAACCGGTTACATTTCGCACTAAAATAATGTCAATAGAGTTAAGGCACTTTCTGAGTATTTACATTTGCTTGCCAAACCGTTCTACTGTGGCCAACCTCTAGTTCGCCTGCAAATAACTTACGATCATTACAAGCTTGTTTGTGCTCCTGTTGTAAATGGCATGCTGCATAGCTGAGTGAGCCTGGAATAGTCATAGCATCTGTTCCAAAACCAGCATGAATTCCTACTGCAATAGCTTCGTGGAGTTGATGCTAAATGTTGACGCAACAACTAACTTCACCATCTGGGGCAAAATTGACAACTGCTTGTAGTAAAATTCTTCCTAACAATACTTTTTTTTAGTACCTGAACACCCTGAGTTTTACAGTCCCCACCCCTTTTTAATTGTATCGTTGTAGTTTTCTAGAAATCAGCTGATGCATCTACCTCAAAAATACAAATCTTTATTCCTGGAGATGCTGCATGTATGGCCTTGTGGTTTAAAGTGAAACTGCCACTGTTCTGCAGCAATTTGATAGTAAAACTCCCTGAGAAACTGCTGTTCCTCCTTTCACTAATACTTATGCTATAAAAGCTGATAAAATTGCAGATGAAACCACTGTTTTACAAATTCTGACCGGAGAATAGTAGTGTTTAGAATCCATTGCTAAAAATAGCCCGGCATAGAAACTCAGCTAATTCAACAGTCTACAGCTGGTTGTGTTCCCGTATCCAATTCATAATAAGTGTTGTCCTCTGGAGTGTCTGCAGAACACGCATTTGTGATTAACACCAGCAACGTTTGGAGATGCTGGCTAAAGGAAGTAGCAGTGTTTCCTCCAGCTTGTAACACCTACTGTTCAAGAAAAGTGGAGTCAAATAGTTCCTCAGTGTCACTACATAAACGATCTGTAGTCTCTTCCATCATAAATTCCAATAATGCCGCAACCTGTTCACCTGTAGCAGAAAAAGATGAGAACATTATCCAGTGTTGTCTGTGTGGAGCTTGTTTCCAAAAGTTTTAAAGAAATAATGGTAAAAACAAAAACATCGTTTTCCACCGTTTCCATTAGTCCCAACATTACTGGATTTATCAGGAATTAGAGCGGAAGGATAGCAACGTTTTGCATCTGTTGGAGCAGCAACTGGTAGAAGCTACATCAAAAGTTGAAAAACACCTGTTGTAGAAACTTTTATGTTAGTAACAGCTGCATTGTTAAATTAAAATGCAAATGTAATGTTTGACTTGCTGACCAAGACAGGTGAGGCAGAATACTTGAACTACCACCAACCTGAGGCACTAGTACGCCTGAATTTGCTCTACGGTCTGTATTTAAACTAGCGGGTTCTGTTTACGCTAATGTAACTTTGTTGGTAATACTGGCTGTATCCCAATTGAAGGCTGTTAGCAATAATGCCAAAAGCAGTAATTATTTTTTTTCAAATGTTAATGTAGAAGTTAGTTTAAGTGTATCCGACCAAATTTAACAAAAAACAACAATCTAATAACATTAATTACGCAATGCATATAAAATCTAATTAAATATCCGAAGCTAATTCTCCACCTTTGAAGTAACTTCTGAGCGTTTTTTTGCTTTATCGGCGCCTTGTGCTAACTTATCTTCAATGATGGCAGGATTCTCATTACTTCCAAGTAAATTTCTCTTTCGAGTTCTAAATCTTTCAATAATTAATTCAAATATGTTGCTTGGGCATGACCAATTATCCATAATTACCTCCTTCCATAGTTTGGCTTTCATTTCTTTGGATTTGCGCTTCATTGGCTAGTAATGTGGTACATGCAAATACATTACATGTAGAATAGTCTTTTGGATCCTCAAGTGGAGTACTATCGGTTTCATACTCATAATTAGCCTTACGTAGCTTCTTGTCTGGTAGAAAGATATTGATGAAATTATTGTAAGATTTACTCATTTACGGCCATCTGTTCGGGATGGTCATCACTTCGTTCATCAATTTGTAAGCCTCGGGCAAACAATGTTTCTCCACTTGTGATTGAATGCTCCGCTATGCCCGTTGGTCATTTCTAAATGCTGTGTTGATCTTTTCCTACTGGGACAAATTCAGCATCGTATAAAGGCTGTCAGCTGCATTAATAACAGGATAGGTTAAATGAATCCAGCGATTTACATCAGACAACTGCTCGGACTTGTCCTTAACAGAATGGCATTGGCCAACATGGGGTATGGCGTAAAAACAGCTCAAATCCAAGTTCATGGTTCGCATACTTCAGGAATTCAAGACTGACGGAGAATCTCATATATTATTCCGTATCAAAACCAAATGCAATCATGCGGCACTACTGTAGAGTCGTCATTCATTTCGAAATGTGTAGCATCTTTTTTACTGTGGTTAATGAAAGCGCAAATCGCTTATACAAAAAATAGAGCCTCATTGTTAAGGGTCTTTTGATAAGTCAACGCCAGCGGATAATAAGCACCTAATATATTGCCTAAATGTATTTCTCCTGTTTTGGGGCTCTGAACTTTTGGTATTCCTGTTAGTATTCTTGCCATGGTTCAAATACCAATTGCTGCTCACTTTTGCGAGTGAAGTTAGTTTATGCGCTTTATCTTTCCTGTGGAAGATTCTAATTTTTTTATAGTGAATTCTTTTGAGCATGATTGGTGCTTTATCCTTTCTTATGGTGTTTTAACCGCAATGAAAACAGTTCTCTTAGAAAAAGGATTGTCACTTAACCAGGTAATCAAGCAAAAGCCATTTTATTTTTTAGTTGGGGGTAACGTTGTCGATTGGAACAGCCTGCAAATTACCGGCTCCTCCTATATTATTTTGCCCAAGGAGCGAGTCACACACACTCTCTTTTTGTTATGCTACGAGTGCGCGAGGTTTTTGTATTCTTTAGGAACAAATAAATTGGGGTCGGCTTCATTGTTTAAGTATCTTAAACGTTCAAGCGAAGAAATCTGTTGGTAGACCGAAGGAACCCACAAATGAGTGTATTGGGGCGTTGGATGAATGTGCCAATAGACTAAAGAATGGTTGCAATGTAGTTATTTTCCTGAGGGAACTATTTCTTCTAGAGCTCCTCAAATGAGGCTTTTAAGAATGGGGCATTTAATATTGGCCCATAGAATCAGGAGTTCCCGATTATACCTGTGACGATGTGGCAACAATTATAAAATCAGTGAGTGTGGGCGGCCAGATCAATTTTGGGATAATTCACTTCAGGAGTTGTCCGATCTTTTTTTATGTCATGAAGCCGGTTCCAACCGACCAACTATAAAGTAGAAAAGATTGCTTACTTTTTGAGCAATCAATTAAACAAATTCATCGCATCAAAAAATTATCCGAACATGTCCCATAGATAATCCACTGTGAAGCGTATTGCAGAGATGTCAATATTAAATATTTGACTTCTGAATCAGCAGAAATTCTAAACGAATGAAATCGGATGTTGGAATTTTGTAGAGAAAAGTTAAGCGAAGTAGCACAGAAGGAGTAGAGCCTTTGGTATATCTATTGGATGAAAAACCATCGGTAAAGATTGATAAAGTGGAGCAAACCCACCTACCCAAGCAGAGGCATTGAAAACATGCATCCAGAATGCTGATACCGATACATCAAATGTGCCAAAGTGATGAACAGGGCGGTACATTGGTTTCCCAATATTCATGAAATCAATTTTCTTAATGTTAACAATTTAGCAAATGAAGGAATTAATAATTGGTTTTTTCCCCTTGTGAAAGACTTTCCTGTGTTAGGTCCAAATTATCCTTTTCTCATAAAACCAAATCTTAAAATTTCACCACTACGTGCCTAAGAAATTCATGAATGTTTTGATTGGCTATTAAGATTAGTCCCTAAGAGGTCATAACCTTAAATTTTAGTTTTGTGCTCCTTAACCGAGATTCGTAGCCTTCAACCTCCCCCGTTTAAGAGTGAACATTTTTAGTAGAAATTCTATGAATAAGCAATAGCAGAAAGACTCCAAAGTTTAAAACCTTGAAGGTCTGGTATCAATTTTTACTCTTCAAAGATTCTAAGACTCTTCAAGTTCCAACTATGGAAGAGTTTTAATTCAGGCTATTTCCGTCAATGGCTTAAAATGGCATTTACTTTCGATAGTATTTCAGCAATGGAGTGAGTGCGGGAAAGTGGTTGTTTGGAGAAAGGTTCTAGTAAGGTGTTCCATTAAAGTAATTAGCCTTCTTAAGTTGGAAGTCAATTGGATAGAGCCGTCAAGTTTTTGGAATACCTAGGTCTGGTTCTGTCGTTATAAAGCAAACAGGCGAAAAATAAAACAAAAAAATTGCCGCAATCCATACTGATTGCCGCTTTATATTTTATAATGTATACCCTAATTACTGAATTTGGGTAATCATTTACATTCCGCTCTTGGAACGTTTGCATTATAGTATTGTTAATAGCTTCCAATAAAAGTTTTACAAAAAAAACAATTTATTTTTTTGCAATGATAACATAAACTCTAGGTTGTAGGATGGAACACCCATCAAAAGAGAAAGCAACCACCTTGCAAGATTCCAGTAGTAAGCTTGGTTCCGTTAAATTTCAGCCTGTTTGCTACTTCTTTTTTTTGCATTGGCAGTCAACATAAGCTAAACCTTTGCAGTTGCTACGTCTGTCGATAATTGTATTATATCAGTAACGGCTTGTATTAATTTTATCAATTTC
>Ga0163217_1076563_pt1 | contig 19907 bp, 14 predicted proteins | sample SynspAceP_FD_185933 | JGI IMG/M metagenome (GOLD analysis project Ga0163217, IMG submission 185933) | Saline lake microbial communities from Ace Lake in Antarctica - Synechococcus sp. Ace-P (PacBio error correction) | ecosystem: Environmental > Aquatic > Non-marine Saline and Alkaline > Saline ...
TTTTCGTAGATGAGTATAATAATATTCCACTAGTGGTAATGGCATCATTGGGCAGTGCGATATCACCATGGTTTATTGCTATGGTTCCATCGTCTCACTGTACAGGTCTCCGTTCTTTGCGTTGGCTATTGCTTTCGTTCCCTAAACTTATCTCTGGTAATTGCTCTCTATGATATAAGCTCAATGCTATTATGGGTTAATTTTGGGTTTCTTTGTGTTTTAATACTATTTATAGGACTCTTACTTTATCCTATTAATTCAATAAACAAACAAAATAAGGCTTAATGTATTTTACTTTGAACGGATCAAAACAATTTAGTTGTTAGGCAGTAAAAACGAATAATGTTTAATAGTTAGTAAGAAAAATAGCGAACTTGGTCACTTACCTAACCACTTTGTATTTTTCAAACTATAAATTCTAAGTGGAGTTAATAGGTATCCTATAATTGACAATAATAAAATTCATTTGATATCCATTAACCAGGAGGTTCTGTTTTCTGTCGATTTTCGAACAGAGCTGATACAGAACTACAAAGGCGATTAATTTGAATCCAAATTGCCGAAAAAGAAAGACGTTGAATTATCTATTAGATTTCATTGAAAAAGCACTATTACTCCATGGAGCTAAACATTACCACTTAGCAGAGATGAGTTGGTTTGTGAATATGCCCATTTGATTGCAACAAATGTGGATCGGATTTATAATGTGGGCGACAATGCAAGATTACACCCGACGATAGATTTGCTTAAAATAGTTCGTTGAATATTTATTATACAAAATACAGAAGAAAAAACGGGTGATATATTTGGCAGTAGAAGATGTTTTAAGTAGTCGTCCGGATTGTAAGAATTAAGCTATACAAAAAAGAGCCATTTCGTGATAAACTCTAATTGTATTTCCAACCATAGAAAACAAAGGAGTGATCAACGAGAATGAGCGCTATACCCATATTACCCGATGGATGAACTAGTGATGATTGTAATCTTATTATCATCAAAGTATTTCCGTGCTTTTTTTTTTTTTAAATAGCTACTTATTTAAATCGTACTCGAACAACCGATTAATACTGTTATCACGTTCTTCAGTAGGCCCATACAGCTTTCGAGTATTACCTGCGGTATCAAAGGACAAACAAAGCAAAGCAGTGGGTGGAACGGCCAAAAAGCATTTTGCCACAACGAACAACAACTTTAATAATCAAAGAAAAAAGTAAGCTGAAAGGCCTGGACGCCTGATTGTTCCATTCAGTGGGCCGTAAGAAATGAACAATAGACTTGTTTCCGACGAACGCTTTAAATCGACCCAGTCTCAAAAGAAATATTCGATGAAGATACCCGTCGACCATAATAGGGAAAAGGAAGCCAAATGGACATCAAGAACGTTAGGGGGTGAGAGAGGCACCCTACATAACGAAATGTCCTCCTGAAAAGATAATAGATTATCCAAACATTTTAAAAGAGATTTGGTTCCATCGAAGGAGAATAACCCGATCACGGTAGGTGTCCGCCATAAAAAGTGCTGTCATTACTTTTAAAGTGGAGATTATTGTTGAAAGCTATTCATTACTTTTAAAAGGCCCAGGGATGGTCCGTAAAGGTATGCGGACATTTTAGACTGCCAATGAACCAATGGTTTCACAATCCGTTCCGAGAAAAATCTATTCAAATCCTATCAAACGTTTTGAATTGTGGGAAAAGAGTTTTCCCTAAAACTGAAAATCGTTTGTGTAACCAAGCAATGATGTCGCTATCTAATTTCGCTGACCCTGGGCGGCCGTCACAAAGAAGCTTTAAATGAGAATTCTAATGGTCTCCTCCCGAAAAGATGGATTTACTAAAAGATATGGTTTTCAACCGAAGTTGACGCAAGACCTTTCGTATCAATCCTGTTGCACATAAACGGAATAAAATTCCCGAGAAAGTCACTAAAATTACCAAAAACACCGTTGGAAGTTTATTTATGAAGTTTTTTTACAGATGGAGAAGAACGTAGTATTTGCTAGCTATTGACAAATCAGAAGTTTAGAAATGTGGGGAATTATCAAGAAGGGAAAACATATCCTTCAGCTTTGTTTCCTCGAGCCAAGTGGGATTTAACTTATGTGAAGAAGAGGTTTAATACACTCATCTGTGGAAAATTAAACAAAATATCGTTAAAATGGCAGGAGAATGGATGCACTTCTTAAATTTAATTCCAAAAATTACTGAAGAGGTGAAAAATTGGATTCCATTTTCAAATAAAATTTGAGAGAAGACCTTTAGCTGATATTAGTTGAACCACTGGAAATAGACAAGGCTTAACAAGAAAGAAGCGAGGCTAAATTGGTTTGATTTATAATGGTAGCATGAGATGCAGCCGTTAGTCCTTTGTAAAAGTCAAAGGAAATGAAGAAAATGACGGATATACTTAAAGGGATCCAGAAGAAAATTTAAGCGTAATGATTGCTTGAAGTTAAACAAAGCACTTAAACGACTCAGACTTACTGAATTAAAAGGGGAGAGATAAAAAGAGTGGAGATACATTACAAGATTTTCAGTGAGTTTTTAGGAACGTTTAATTGTTAGTTCTTTTGAGGAGACGGAGTAAGTTGCGGCGGTTTAGCTTGAAAAAAAGTAAGGGAGAAGCTGCGCGCGGTTGATGTTATATATCTAGCTTTAAGGTTGGGGTGCAGCCGAAACAAATTGGGGTTTATAATGCGCGCAGCTTTATGAACCAGCCTCATATAAATCCAGCGCCGTAACTCTTTGCAAATGGCTAATAAGCAGGTAACTTTTAGTTGGGTCTAGTCATTAACCGTTTATACTTGCCCGCAAGTAAAAAGCAGTGTGGATCCAGTTGGGAGCGGAGTCTGGAGTTGTACCTATATTGATGCATTTATGCAGCCAACAGAGGGCAGGAAGCTATTTTAGGAAACCATGGTCGCCACACCTGGACAGCAAATTAAAAATCATACCACAGCCATGCCTTGTCAGACAGAAGATTATTGGCACAAATTGTTTAAATCTTAAGGTTTATTATCATTCTCTCAATATAACATTTGCAGATGGAATGAACCCGGTGGTTGTATTTGTTTAATTTGTTCAAATCGGGACTGTCCACTAGGTGGAGCAAGCAGGTTTATGCTATAATCCAGTTCGTGATTTAGGACCAAGAATTAACACATCCAATTTTTTACCATTAAAAAATAAGGGTACTTCTGACTGGGGTTAAAGCTCATGGGTTTCCAATTTGTAAGGACCCGCGATGATAGGTGCAGTTATAGGAGCACTAATTTTCTTTAGTAAATGACTTTAAAAAGTAGATGAAAGGATTGAAAACCTTTGTTATGAACCCTACCCTTGAACTTGGTTAATAGTTCTAATTCTCTTCACTTTTTAGCTTACGATAACAATGAACCTTGAGAAATAACCAGTAATAACGGATGATATCTTTTAACCGAATATTGACCAGAAATTAATATAATCTTAAAGTTATCTTAACTTTTGTTTTATTCCATTAATCGGGTCTACCAAGCTCCACCACGGTGGCTTTAAGGCAGAAGCCTAATCCTTCATTTACCAGCTTGTACTGTCCCAAATCTCGGTTCTAAAATTGAAAAGCAATCACAGCCATCATACTGAAAACATAGCCTGGCCGGTTGGTGTAGAAGGTATCTAGGTTTCTCTGGCAACGATACAACCTTCTACGCCTTGTTCTTTCAGTGTTCTTCAACAGTAAAATGGATGTCTAGGCGTTTTCCTACCTAAGCGACTTAATGGATTTCAATAATAACGGTATCCCCAGATCGAACACTATTAACAAGAGAGGTATCTAATCCTGCTCGCTTTTTTTGCGTACCGTAAAATTTTTTCTTGTATCTAGTCTTCATCGTAACCAACTTTTCTAAAGCGTCAAATTGACGATGAAGTTTACTGTTTGTCCTGTTTTGAACTCCTAGCATAAGGCCAAATTCCATCTATTCACGCTCTCCGAAATTTTAATTTCTTCTATTTCATAATAGAATTGATAAGAATCTTTTTTGTTATAAATAAGGGGTTTTGTTTAATAACATTACGAACTTTTAAATGTAAGGGTACTTCTTGGTAAATGATTATGGACCATTGAATTTTGGTAACGTCGGATGTTGTAAGATTAAGCTATAACAATAACAAAAGCCATTCGTGATACACTCTATATTGTAATTTCCAACCATAGAAAACAGGAGTGATCAACAAAATGAACTCTATACCCATATTACCATGGATGACTAGTGCCTGATAGAACCCAGCTTATTAACCAATCGAGGTATTCTCCAGTCGCTAAACACATAGCATTGCTTTACTGAATCGTAAACTCGACATCGCGATTAATAATGTTATGCAGGTTCTTCAGAGCAGGAACATACAGCTTTTCGAGTATTACCTACGTATAAGAAAAACAGAAGCAAGTGTGGACGCGAAAAGTCGTTTTAACCCAAGAAGAACAACATCTTTATATCAAGGAAAAAGTAGCTGAATGGCCTGGACGCCTGAATGTCATTAATTGGCCCGTAAAGAAATGACAATAGACCTGTTCCGTACGAAACACTTTAATAGACAATTTTAATAAGAAAAAACATTCGTATGAAATGCTACCCTTCCAATGAAAGGGAAAAGAAAAAGCCTAAGGACATCAAGAACGTAAGAAGGTAGACAAGCTTATAACGAAACATATCTTTCTGAAAGATTAATAGATTTATCCAACATTTTAAAGAAGAATTTTGGTCATATCGAGGAAGATTGACCATTTGTGGTGGTCCGCCACAAAAGTGCGGTCATTACTCCTAGTAGAGATTTAATTCGAAAGCTATCATTTACCTTAAAGCCCAAAGGGGCGTAAAGCCTGCGAAGCATTGAGAGTGTATGAATCAATGGTCCAATCCATAGGCGCGAAGAGAAATTTTCAAATCAAATTACTTTTGATTGCGGTAAAAGGAGTTCCTCCAAACTGGAAATCTTTGTGGCAAACAGCATGGATTGGTCGCTATGCTACTTCGCTGACCCTCGCGAACGCCTTACGAACGACGTTTTAAACGATATATTCGTATGGCTTCTTACGAAGAGAGATGGAACTGCCAAAGAGTGAAATGGATTTCAACGAAGTTTGATCAGGCTTTCGTATCGTCTGTTGCACACAAACGGAAATAATAATTTCCAAGAAAGTCATTAAATTACCAAACACCGCTGGACAGTTTTTATGAGTTTACATGGATGAAGATATTTTGTATAGCCTTAATTTGACAAATCAGATTAATATAAAAAAAGTTTGATTACATCCCATACCGATTTGTTTCTCCTTTCCTAAAAGTTCCCAAAACTAGTAAAAGTGTAAACCTATTCCAGGTGTTCTATACGTCAAATTTGTTGATGAATTTGTTTTAATACTTTTTCTGGTAAATTAATATAAAGAGTAGTAAGTTGTACTTTATTTAAATGTAAATGAAGAAGCAAGAAATAATTAATGGAAACAAAGAATTATATAGTCCAAAGTTGAAGTGTTTTTTAAAGATTATTATGTTATTGCAATGATCTTCCAAAAAAACACAGTAAATTATTATTTGAATTATGGATTATGAGTAAGAGTAGGAACAAAACTTAGTTTTAAATTCTTACGTAAAGAGCAAACTAGCAAAAATAAATTAAAAAATAACTGTAGGGACTTTGAAATAATATCTTAACGAAAATGATAGAAGAAAAACTTATCTTAAGAAACCAAAAGGAAGTATCAAGTAATGCTCATTATTAAGAATGAGATTAATGTAAATTATCAAACCAAAGGATATTGCAGAACTTGAATCACTGTAATCAGATTGGGTAAAAAGAAAATTAATAATTAATGAAGATCAATAGATATATTTCTAAATGAGATCAATTATGTATTATACTGGAATCATTCAATAATTTTTTTTCTACTAAAGGTCTATTAATTTAGGGACATTTATATTTCGTTCTAATTTTTTTTAAACTTAAGTAATCCTTTTTTTTATGCTGGTGAAATATCTGTAATTCAAATAAAGAATACTGTCATTTTCGGTTAGCTTTTTTCAATCGGAAATGATACATTAATATTTTTTAAAAAGAAAATTAATTTCTTTAGTATCTGAATGATCCGCAGTTACCGATGACTTTAATCGTAAGCGGATATATAATGAATCTATGAAATCAAATCCCCTTTTTTTCATTCAGTAGAATGCATTAAAGATCTAATGAGTGTAGGGTTATGGTACGAAACTCGAAATTAGGGTTAATGAACCTAATTCACAGGCAAATTGGTTATTGATTTTCTTTTAATTGAAGTGTAATTTGATTTTTCAAATACTGGAAGCTAACCATTTCTTGTAAACTCTTTGTACAGTTCTGAGATGCTTTTTTCTTTTTATTGTTATGATGATTTATTGTCCATCCATAAAAACTTTCGATTGTTTCTTGTTTTGAAACAGTCGGTAAGCTTGTTTGTTCTAAGAAAAAAAGAAACAGTCATAAAAGCTTAGTTCGCAATCAATGTTTATCAAGAGCTCTATATAAAATTTTACAGACTATCACTATTTAAGGTGGCGAAATATCCCTATCATTCCAAAATTTTAAAAAGTTTATGATCAACCTCAGGCTCATTTATATAAATTTGTCGAAGAAAAGATATAATTAAATGTTTATCAACTTTTTAGTTTTCTTTACCAAATTCTATATTGTATTGAAAGAATCATTTCGTTATAGCTAAATTTTTCTGAATCAATACACGATACACTACAGTAATCAAGAAAAGATGAACCTTAGTAACGTCGGATACAGCTAATTATGGTAATCGACGTTTACGCGTGTGTAAAAATTTTCATACAAAATGCTTATTGTGAAGCGATTATTTGTCGATACACATGTTGGCAACGGAACTGCTTTTAAAGATAAGTACTGATAAAATAAAATGTAAGTGCTGAAAAATCTAACGCGCTACCATCTTAGTTAGCCTTTAGGTTTTAAAGTAGGTACTTTTGTTAAGGAGTGAGGAACTTATTTTAAATAGACTAAAGAACAAAAAAGAATTAACTCGATTTTGTTGGATGGGTCTAGGTCAGCAAAGGAAAATTAAAAATCATTTTAAAGGAGTAGAAATATGGTAGGAAATATAATAGCAAGCCATGCGAGTTCGCAAAGAAAGGCATCTTACAATCTGGAGCGATGATTTTTTTGGAGACAAGAAAACGTCAAGGCCTATTAACGTTAATGCCAAGTGAAGACCAGAAGTGTAAAGCTAAAATGCAAAAAGCTGTTGCTTCTTTTGATGACCAAGATGAAGTATTAGTCTTAGTCGACTTATGGGGGTGGTACTCCATTTAAACCAAGCGAAACACATTGTTTGAAGATTCACAACAGAAAATGGGCAATTGTTTCTGGTTTGAATTTACGCATGGTAAATTGAGCATATGCAATCATCTCGATATAATCAATGACAATCTTGCTCAGGAAATTGCAACGCATATTCTTGATACAGCAAAAGAAGGAATTAGAATCAGACCCCTGAAGGAATTAGAACCAGCAGAAGCACAGGTGCTAAAAAGTTGCAGAAGATGGTTTATCCTAAAGGACTCTTCCTCCAAATACAGTCGTTGGGGATGGACAAATCAAATACGTATTAGTACGTGTGGATTCTCCGTTTATTACAACTGGACAAGTTGCAACTGCGTGACCCCAAAATCTACTCAGCCAAACCGAATCATCGTTGTTTCCGAAATATCGTATTAAAAGACGACTTCGCAAAAAAAATTGATTTGAACAAGCAGCACCTCCAGGCGTTTTTAAAAGCAAACGTTATTACACTTGAATAAAAATGATTGGGAGATTTCTAAGATCCTAGATTTGGTACAAAACTAAAGCATTAATATTATTTGAAAACCAACAGATGTTCCTTAAAGCAAATTGAGGGCGGCGTAGAATTTTAACGAAATTAACCGTAAGGTTCAATGGCTCACTCGTAGGCAAAGTTGTCGTTAAACAATGTACTTTCTATGAGTCAAGAAAAGATGTAGAACAGCTTCAATAAATTGAAAGCCAAAAGGCGTTAAATTTAGATGTGCGTAAAGTACCAAATGATTCACGGCTAATATGGAATGACATTCTTAAAAGCAAAAAATGAATTGGCACATGCATAATAACACAACAAAATTAAAATTAAATGGAGGCCTAATTAATGTCTAATTATATCCATTATTTTAGTAATATTTTATCGCAATTTTTAGCTGTATGGAAAGGGATTTTAGATGAATTTCTCCACCAACCAATTAAGTCGCCATGTAAATTAAATCGGTTTAGTTACAAGAAATCAAAACCCGCTGGCTATTATTTCTTGGAGGAACACTTCAAATGATTGCAAACTTGGTTGGGCAAACATTGAGCAGCCCCGTAGCACCAGATGCTGCATTAGCAATCAGTTGCATCAGCAAATTATTTTAGTATTAGGCTGGACAAGGCGTTGCTGGAGTTCCATTCAGCAAATCGCAATCGCAAGTTCCACTGCAGTAGCAGGTCTTTTTCTTTAACAAATGGTTTTCGTACATTAGCTGTGCCTAATCGTTAACATTTAATGGATACAGCACTGAAGAAGGCAATTTCAGAAAAAAATCGAATGGTTTACAAATTGGAGCAGTAATGTATGCAAGGTGTTCGTATTGCCAAAATCCCAGCAGGAAAGCACTTTTAATTTCTTCCTGCACATCCGTTCAATCATTCTTAGAATCAATGCCTGCATGTTACAGAAGGTATGGCAAATTGGCGGAGGAATGGTCGTTGCAGTTGGTTATGCTCTAGTTATAAACATGAAATGGCAACAAAAAAAGAAGTATGGCCAATTCCTTTTGTTTTGGTTTTTCGTAGTAAGCAGCATTTTCTCAATAAACTCTTATTGCACTTGGAGCAATAGGTGTATCATTAGCTCTAATTTACCTGAACCTTCTAAAATGGGAGGATCATTCAAAATGGCGGTGGCGCAACTCAGGCGATCCACTTGGCAGATCGCTTAAACGATTATTAATTCTGAAAGGAGGAGAACAGACATGGTAGAAAAAAATTACTTAACTAAAAGAGATCGTTTAGCCGTTGCGTGGCGCTCTACATTTATCCCAAGGATCTAGGAACTATGAACGGTAATGCAAAATGGTGGTTGGGCTTTTCTCATGATTCCCCGCCAATTAAAAAAATTATACAGCAACAAAGAAGATCGTGGCAGCAGCATTAAAACGTCACTTAGAAATTCTTTAAACAACTCCACGCCATAAATATTTGCTTCAACCAATTCTTGGAAGTTACTTAGCACTAGAGAAGAACGTGCAAATGGTTGCCCAGTTGATGATGTTGCGATTCAAGGGGTAAAAGTAGGAATGATGGGAACCGTTGGCTGGTGTCGGCGATCCAAGTATTCTGGTTAACCGTAACGTCCCGATGTTAGGTCTTTAGGTGGCAATCATTAGCATTAGCTGGAAATTTCTTTGGACCCAATTAATTTTCTCGTAAGCTTGGAATATCATCATTGTTGGGGCTTCATGTGGTACACACAAGAATTTGGCTATAAAAGCCGGTTCAAATTACGATGAACCTTTCTGGCGAATTATTACCAGATGTCACTAAAGTGCTCTATCCTTGGTATGTTCCGTTTTAGCCTGCGTTAGTAACAGCGTGGGTATCCATTAACTTCCAGCCGTGTTTCCTAAGAAGTTTCAATTAAGATCAAGGCGCTTATATCGAATGGGATCTAACTTCCTGCAAAGGTGGCGAGGGCGTTCGTCCAAGCGATAGAACAAGTTAAACTCAGGGATGGCATTATCTGCTACAAACGTTACAATTTACAAAATAACTTAGACCAGTTAATCCCTGGAATTAGCAGCATTAGGATTAACATTCTTTTTATGTGGTTATTAAACAAAAAAGTTAGGCCAAATCATTATCATTCTTGGTTTAATTCGTAGGTGGTATTGGGTGGACATGTAATCGGACTTTTATAATCATAAAAGTGTAAAACCGACAAAAATTTGGTGGAATTAAATACTCCACCACACACTAAGTGGTTGAAAAGTTTGTTTCTCAGCCACTTTTTGTATTGGTTTAACTAGTTGGAAAAAGGTATAATCAGGTAAAACGAGATAAATGAAATGGAGCGGATAAAATGGTTGAATCAATTTAAAACAAAGGTAGAATTTGTAATAGACAGCCACCGCTTTTACTGGATTAAACAGATATGGAAAATTATGAATAGGGGACAATGGTTTTTGAATTTTTATCATGCGGTGATCCAACGTAAGTTATTCAAAAATCCGTGGGAGGAAGTCCAAATCTGTTCGTTCCTTTCTGGTGATGTTTTTAAAGGAAAATTAGATTCCCCGTTATGCCCTTGAAAACAAAAAAAAAATGGTACCTACACATTCTCTTCAAAAAACCCAAAAAAGTTCTTCAAGCAATTAAAGTATACTATCGAACCAGATCGAATTGTGCACCTTAAAGTTTCTTTGATGTGAATTAAAACGTTCGTTTAATCAATTTGGAAAAAGAGAATCAAATAAAAGAAAACAAATAAAAAGAAAAAATAAAAATCACCAATGGTTGCTTTTTAAATGATCAAAAAAAGCTATATTTTTAAATACCCCGATTTGAGACATTGTTTAAGCCTAGAATCACTGGATTCTAGGCGGCTTTTTTTAAAACAGCACTAGCTATTATCAGATAAAACATATTAAGTCAAGTGGCCTACAAATAAAAGTATAGGTGGTATTTTTTTGAGAATAGAAAAGTGGAACTAAATAACTAATTATTACGTAATTATGAAGCAACGAAGTTTGGGATTCTATAAAATAAGGGTTTTTTTTTTTTTTTACTAAACCAAGTGAAGTAATTCAACAAATGAGTTATAATATTGAATGAAGTTATTTATACTACTTAATTTTCTGTAAATGTTGTTTTAATAGCTTTTTGGTAAACGAATAAAAAATGGGGGTAAAACAATATGTTTTAAATAAATCAAATAGAAAAAGATTGTTATTCATCGGTCCTTTGTGCATCAATTTTATTAATAGTGTTGGCAGGTTGTGGAAACAATGAAGAAATACAGGCGGATAAAGAATCAATGGCTTCTTTCAGTTTCTGAGAGTACTGAAGTTGTTTCTGGTGCAAATCTATCAGGTAAGTAAACAGAAGATCTGCTTGCAGGAACTCAGTGGCACGAAGGTAGTTGGCTTTTTTCGCAGTAACAGACCGACGTTACGTTAACAGAAGACCTAGTTGTTTTCTGAACTTCTATGATAAAGAGATGAAAGTACAGGATCATTTAACCGTAAACGGCTTTGTATGCACAAGATGAAGAATCGTAAATGTGAACATAATATGATGAAATATAATTTAACTGTCCCCAACAAAATCGTGATCTCCAAACTTTAAAATAGAAAAATGGGAAACAGTTACTGGCGACGTTTTTATTAAAGCCAGAAAGGCTTTTACTCTTGCTAAACGTCAATCAAGTTGAAAGAAAACGTTACATATTGATTTCTCAAGATTAATGGATTGCATCAACTTTTGATGGAGAAACTATAACTGTGAAACTAAGCATAGCTAATAAGTAACAACTATCTTATCTTCTATCAATGACTTTTGTCAAAGGGTGTTCGAATAAGTTTCAAAATTTGAAAAAGTTAGATTTATTTACAAAAGTCCGTCAACTCTAGTTGAGGCGTGGGTTTTTTTAGTTTGCCCGTTTGGCCAGTTAAAAGAAAGTTCTAAATTTGAAACTTAAAAGAACTTCGGGAAATTTTAAAGCGACCATTCATTTCAATGGTTCATTTAATAATAGATTCTTGCATATAGTTTTTTAACTAATTATCTTTTGTGGTAGGACAATCTCGAAGTAGAAGAGATAGATTTATTCTTTAAATAAAGTTAGTTAAAAGTTGGTTTTATGTTTTAGTCATTTTTTTAATTCAAGTTTTAATTGAAATAGGAGGAATGAAACATGTGCACATCCATTACTTTAAAAATGAAAATTTCTATTTGGAAGATAATATGGATATAGAGTGTTCATTTATTGAAAAAGCTAGTGTTACCACCAACGTAAATTTTCCGTTTAATTTTTAAAAAACGAATATGAGGAATATGCCAAAGTCATTATGCTTTAATTGGAATGTGCAAAAACGGTAATTGATTGATTATCCGCTAATATGCCGAAGCAACAAATGAAAAAAGGTTCTTTCCTATACGCTGGGTTTAACTTTCCCGGGAAATGCGGTTTATTTAGAAGGAGAAAGACGGAATCCGGTTTAATATTACTTACTCCTTTTGAAACCTCATTCCATCGGGTACTTAGCGGACTTGTGTGACTGGTTGAAGAAGCCAAAAAGCCCGTACCTGCGAAGAAACCAAATCTAGTTTAATATTCCTTTTAAAACGACCAGAATCCTCTAAGGTCACTACACTGATGATTTGCAGATCGAAATTAATTGTATCGTGGTAGAAACCGAATGGAGGATGGATTAAGATACACGATAATCCCATCTGGCGTCTTAAACCAATATCCTCTCGTTCGAAAATTTCCATAAAATGAATATGACTAATTAAATTTAAATCTGAACAGCACAACTATCCATGAAAATCGATTTAGCCTCGCAAAGTAAGTTAAAACCTTATGGAGTATGAATGGGAGGAATGGCTTTTCCAAGGGATGTGTCGCCCAGCATCTCAGGTTTTGTCTAAGCAGCAGCTTTTCATAAATGAATGCAGTATTTGAAACGATAATGAGAATGCGAATTTGTCCTCATTTTTCAATATCCTCGATTCGGTAGCTATGGTTCGTGGCAGTTGCACTCACTAAAGAAGGGAAGAATGACATTTACTCCTTATGCTTTGTTTGCATGAACGCGGAATAAAGGAATTTTATTATTATAAAACCTATGAGATAATCAGTTGACTGCAGTAGATAGGCATAGGGGAAAACTTAAACTTGGATAAATTGGCTTACTTTTGAACTTGGTTCGGGACGCAACAAAATTAACTACGTAAACATTTAATGAAATTTAATAAAGAGCTATTCCTTTTATCTAGGAATGAAGTTCTTTTTTAAAATAGGACACTCATAAAAAGAGCAGATATATTTCTTAAGTAGTTTTATATAAAAAATAAGCAGCCTGAATTAGGATGGCTTAATGCTCAAAATGAGATTATAAACAAAAAGAAAAGGAGAACAATAAAATGAAAACAAATAAAGTTGTAGGTGCTATTTTAATAGAAGACGACCCGGATTTATGTGCCCAAAGAAGGCGAGACTAAAAACCTTTGTCGAAATTAATGGGAATTTCAGGAGGGAAAATCGAAAATTTGGCGAAACTCCCACAGAAAGCATTAGTACGAGAATTAAAAAGAAGAGCTAATGAATTGGAAGTAGAAATACAATCTGAAAAATATGAAGAAACAATTTATCCTTACGGAACTTTGGTTTAGTAAAGTTAAAACCACTTTAATTTGTTATTAAAAAAAGGAAGACCAAAATTAACAGAAACAACATGGAAGTGAAATGGTTAAAACCCATCTGAATTAGAAAGATAGTTTAAGTGGGCACCCGGAATATACCGGCAGTTAAAAAATTAATGAAAGAAATGAGACATAAGACTGATGTGTTAGAACGTTCTTTAAAAAAAGCTTTTAATGGATCAAAGAATTGAAGGATCCTATATATGATCCTAAAAATTATTATAAATGATACGGAAACTAAACAATTACCAATTTTGAATGCTTTACAAGATGAAAATTAAACACCTGTAAGGAGTTCTTTTTTTTCAAGTAAGCTTTTGTAACTCAAGATGGATTTAAGCTGCATTAAAACTCAGTAGCAGATTTACAATAGTCAAAAAGATCAAGGGATAAAATTTTAACTTCTATTTAACTTAAGCTTTAATCAGCCAGCTGTGTTTGAAGATTTTGCTAAATATCCTAATGTGGAAGTGCGTATTTCAAAAAAACAAAGGAATTCATTCTATAAGGGTCATCTCTTCAAACAATATGGTTATTCATTCTTTTATTATTGCAGTTTCTAATTTAACTATGGTGCTTAAAAAATTAATTACGAAGTGTGAATGGTTCCGTTTTGACTTTTCGTATGATCATGGACAAATGATTCAGACATTCAAGCAAACATGGAAAAAGAAATGGCAAGCGCTGAAATTAACTAACAGCAAGAATGGATTTTTGAAACTACAAAATTGTATCAACCAACCACTTATTTTAAAGAGATAGCGACTGTTCAGAAACAATTGTTAACAGATTGTACTACGCTTACATCTTGCCGAATAAAATGCCAAAGTTGCTTTATCAAATCTACAAAAGTTGAGAAGAAAGCGAGCGCTGAAACGGGCTGGTTAGTTCTGCGACACAGGACCAGGGGCGACATAACGTAATTTATCGCGTGTTTTTGTATGGTATTACAACGCACTTAAACCCAGAAAAGCTCATTACTCTTGTGTACTTAGTCATGGAGCTTTTTCGATGAACAATTATGTATATAATAGAGTTGTTGCAAGCACAAGTGATTATCTAAACAAATTCCGTTCGCGTGGAAGACGAATGATGAAGACTTTTGGAAAAGATCTGTAGGAAATAAAGAAGCTGAGGAGATGCGATTAATCTTTTGCAACGTACAAAACGATTTTCAAAGAGCTTAGTCTAACCAGCTCAATTTTCTAGAATTATTTGCGGATGATATTTGATTTCTTGATTGATGAAGTGTGCATAAAGCATGGGGCAATCTCCCTTTAGGTGAGCGATCTATCAGTCTCACTAAATTCGTATGGTCATTGGACAGCCACTGTCGGAACGAACGGCACGCGCTTAATACTTTGTGACTGTGAATTACACTAGCGCTAGACCAGATTCGCGCTTAGAAGACAGCGCGACTTTAGAAGAGCAGAATGCCGTGCCCCATCTTCATAGTTGGACGGTAATCGGCAGTTAGTAAATACGAATTGGAGAAAATTGATTTCCTGAAGCGACAGATCTAAAATATTTGGTTTGAAGAAGAGCGAGTTAAAACGTATTATTGTAGAAAACCTCAACTTATTATGGTTGCTCCGGTAATACCGGAGAGAGTGTTGGTTATGATTTTGCATGCCGTTTAAAAGGCAAGTTCTCCAACTTGCTAGCAATTGTAACTTCCGAACTCGTACGAGAGACGGCGACGTCTCTGAGGTTTCGTATCTTCAGGATCATCCTTCACTAGAAAGAGCGAGCAAAAAGAGTGCCTCGAACGTTGTTCTCAGAATACGGGAGAGAGATATATTCACAGTAAGAGGTTTATATACTGTATATGCAAGGCATTGATCGAGCTCACCGAAAATTTGGTGCATATACACAGTGAGTGCTTAGTAAATACACAACGTCGACCGTATTAATCTTTATCCAACGAAACTAGGACGAGGACTAAGAAACGAACTCTCTTGCGGAAGCCAAAATTTGTTTACAGTTCTGAATGTTGTTCGGAGTTCAGCAAGAGAATAAATTATATGATGCCACGCGCGATGGTCTCTTATCTGGATGAGAGCGTCACAGAGAACACATAAGGAATCTGCGTAGAGGATACATTTGATTACGCGAAATTTCATATACGGGGTATTTCTTTCTGTGAATTTCGAAGAAAATTGCGAAACAACAATTTTTACATCCCATTAATAAGTACGCAATGGACAGTATGAGTGAATTAAGAAACAACGAGAGGTTCGCCAGAGTGGAGCTTGTTTAACTCGTCTGACCAGTATGTTCCCTATCTGGAAGATTTTCAAGAGCCAGCAAACATTGGAACCCTGTTATGATTGATACCGCCATAAAAATGCGAGCTACTTATGGGCTTAGAAAGTGAAAGCGAAAATGAAGCAACCAGTCTTACAGCAGAGCTCTTGATAGCTGCGCACCGAGATATCTGTTAACCAGGAAATGCGAGGCAAGATATTAAGTTGCGTATGGGGAAAGGATTGAATGAATGATCCGACAAGAAGCTGTTTGTCTTCAGCAAGAGAGAGCGAACAGATATTGTGAACAACAAAGTCTGCTCAGCATAATGAGATTATGTGTTGTGGTGGGGGGGGCAAGTTTTATTCGCGTTGGTAACACTAGATTTTTAAAACTTTTGGTTATACCTTCGGGGTCTTTGCGGAAGTCTATGGCCACAAGGATGATATGTTTATTGAATCCAGAGAATCAATTTGTGTTTATGTGCGTTATGCTCGTTAATTTCTGATAGGAGACAGGAATGAGTCCAACCCATTATTCTGGAGAGAGGAGGAGACGCGTGACACAGCAGGGAGAGTTCTACGAAGTCTATTAAGTATTCATTTGATTCTTCTATAGAAGGAGTAACCTGGTTTCAAACAATTATAAGTGATGGCGAGCGGAAAGATGATATTCTGCGCCATTTGTGTGAATGTGCAAGCAGCAAAGATGTGCGGTATGAGGTTCGAAAATATTTGGCCGCTTAATACGGCTAGTTATAGGGACAGAGGTGTTATCACTTGCGCCTTAACGCGTAAACAAAAGAGTGAAATAGTTTTTCTTGGGGCCACCAGATGAGCGAGTTGACAGATTGAAATTGCTGAGATTGCCTGTCATACGAGACGTCGGCTTTGCCGGTCGAGAAGCCAAACGCTACCAACGAATATCTATGAAGAGATCTCCTGAAGTTTCAAGAACGTGAGCATCCTACCGAAGCTTAGTCTGATAGTACGATTTTTTGCTGAAAAGAAGTCAGAGAGAGATGGGAACTAATGTACTATATGACGTGGAGTATATGTGCTATAATCCGTATAAAAGGCTACGTATTAATTTCGAGAGAGAAGATAGAGGGCCAGAGTCGGGCCAAGATGGATGTGGCATAATGGAGGAAACGAGAGTTGTCTGATGAATGGAAACTGAAATTTTCCACGAACCAAGTAGAGTATGAACGCGGTACCGCGTCTCACGTTTGAGAAGCAGTAGGTGTCAAGAGTTAGGAGAATCGTATGAAGTGAAATATTTAATACAGCGAGTAACCGCGTCCGGCAAGCCGTTTGTTTGATTTCCTTTCTGCGAGCTACCCGTGTTTAAAGCAAAAACCGAGGGAGACATATCGGTAGCAAGGCTTGAATGAGGAGTTTCGTAATATAGCCTCCTAAATTGGGAAAGAACATCAGTGGCGAGGGCTTTTTTTGAAGAAGATCGGAAGACAAGGGTTACAAATGTAATCAAAGACTCTGATAATTAACACGTAGTATGAGATCATCCTGATACTGTGCTAATTCTGTGTAGTAAGGTATCTAAGGGGATTAGGAGTGAAATTTTGCGAATGATTTCTTATTTGGAGCTGCGTCAGCTTCTCTATCATAGTTGAGAGGATGCATGGCTAAGAGCGCGCGTCAAAGAGGTTCAACTGGGATGTATTTTCAATGCATAGATATGGTAAAACATATCAGGAGGGAACCAATGGAGATGTTGTCTGGTTAGATTTATATCGACCCTCGTTATAGTGAAGAGAGGCATATCGGACTTGTTTAATTGTTTTGGGTGGGGTGAGGTGCGTCTGAAATGGAGCGTCGTAGATGATCTCTACCGCGTGGCAATTGCCGGTGGACTAAGCGCGTATTACTGAGAGCGAGCGCGAGGAATGCAAAGAGGTGAAAGATTGACAATGATGCGGATCAACTGGGAACTTGTGTTTGCAGCAACGACATATAGCTGATCTCCCTTTTGTTCATAAAACCACTTTTATTGCATGGGATCCTGCCTGCAGTAATCAGCACGACAAATGTGGTTGGCGAGCAAATGAAAAGGAAGCAGTTAACATTTGAACATATGCTGATACTTGTTTTAGGAAGACTTTGGCGATCGTGGGTTAAATGATCGCAGTCGCTCGGTCTGCTGCCGTGTTGCCGTTTTGCTGTTCGACGGGTTGGGGCTGGTACGTTTGCCGCGGATACACGGGTCACTCAGCCAGGCTCGGTCAGGCAGCTTTTCCACCCTTTGCCCCCTGTCGCCTTTTTTTTCGCTCCCTCCCCCGTTGGCTCCGCGCCCACCGTGGTTCCGTTTGCCTGTTCCCACCGCTCGGCTGCGCGTTGGCGCGCCACGACTAGGCCTGGGACTTTCGCGCGTTCTCAGTCCCTCTGCTCACGCCGTCACTGGCCGCCCCCGGCACCTGCTTCATCGGACCGGCAGTCGAATGCGGAGTCCGCAGCACGGTTCGAGCGCCGGCTTTTGCCCGCTGCCCGAGCATCGTGGCGTGCAGATGCCGTCCGTCGCCGCCGTCTCCGTCGACTCCGTACCGGCTCCCATCGCTGTGTCAGGCGGTGGCCGTCCGCTTTTCGTGTCTCGCCACGGCGTCACTCCGCCTGGTGGTTTTGGCTGAGTATGCTGGGCGCTGACGCGCTGGCATGTACAAGCTGTTCGTATGTTGCGGTCGAATCTTCAAACCCAGAAACGTAATCGGTGTGGTGGGGGTTGGCGGCCGCGAATCTGCCGAACCAAGGGCACACACTTTTAGCCAACAGCTTGGCGTTCTCGTTCGGCAAGCAATCGATGACGTCACGGCGGCGCGATTTCGAATCAAGCAAATCACCCGACGGCTTTGGGGGGCTCCATTTTCCGTTTGCCGGAGAACCCAAATTGACGACTCGGCATGATCAAAACGATACGTCCCAAGATTTGCTGTGTGGCCATCCCGGCGACTCGACAGGCACCGTGCGTGATGCTGGTTCCGTAGAATCACGAGTGGTTTTTCCGCGTGGCGGCTGTTTTGTCGGAATTTTAAACTGCCCGGGCTTGAGCGCCCGGAAGTGCTGAGTGACTCCCGCAGTTATTATCAACGGCAGAATAGGCGGCGTACTCCGAAAGCCGGGCGCGGAGTCCCATTGACCATAGGACGGCTTTGATCGTGTTTGATTCGTCGGCCGCGTCCTTGAACCCACCGCCATCACCTGACCGTGTCTCGGGCGTACAATGTCCGAATCCACTGAACACCCGTCGCCGCAATGTGAGTCCATCGAGAGACTACGCGCTCAAGTTAGTTTGTAGTCCGACGTGGATGGCGGTGGCATCCGTTTTGGAAAACGCACCATCATGCCCGGCACTGTGACCGAACTGAGGTTCCGACATTTTTCGTGACCGTCTTTTGTGCACTGCTTTGGAAAGCGATCGAACTCATCGCGAGGCGTGCACTTGATCCGGCAAGATATCGGCCTCGACTCCTAGTCGTCACGTCGTCACTCCAGCCCGTCGTCGGCACTTTTTTTGCGGCCATTCGGGTCAAGCTGCCGATCGGGTTATGCGATTTTTTCTTGCGCTACCACTAATGGACTGAAGCGTGCAAACGAACACACAACTGAGCGACGGTTTCAGATTCATGGCGAGAGATTTCTTACTGATGGAGATTTACGGGGGCGAGGGAAGACAGGCGGGGCGGAGGGCGCGGACAGAATGCGTGCGCGTCGGTGGCCGAGTGTGACCATCAGCGTATCAACTCTGAACGCTGCTGGATGTTGCCGCGACGTGCCGAATCGTGTACTGAATCCGCTATCGAGATACGACCAGTGGACTGTGATTGAGATTGTTCGTTATAAGAATATATTATCAGTATATCGACGACATATCTTGGGAAGTAGAACGTCTGAGAGACTTATATCAACGACGAAGCGCTCATGAGTGATACGGTCGAGCAACCCAGCGACGAGCATTATTGAAACCGATGACAACGCATCAAGACTTTACCATGGTAACTGCCGTTAGAAAAAATCTGGCCTTGACTGTCACCAGCCGCCTGGCCTCGTCATGGGCAGTCTCGCGATCGCCAAAGAACGATCAACCGAGGCGAGCCGTCGCCGGTCATGAAAGACCTCGACCGTATTTAATCGACG
>Ga0163217_1098464_pt1 | contig 19906 bp, 37 predicted proteins | sample SynspAceP_FD_185933 | JGI IMG/M metagenome (GOLD analysis project Ga0163217, IMG submission 185933) | Saline lake microbial communities from Ace Lake in Antarctica - Synechococcus sp. Ace-P (PacBio error correction) | ecosystem: Environmental > Aquatic > Non-marine Saline and Alkaline > Saline ...
CATCCTTAAACGGTTTAGAAAATTAAATACAGCACCATCCTCACTAAACATACCAAACAACCACTTACTTAATACACTCTATCATAAAATTTTCTTCTTTAAACATTCAAGCCACATAACCAAAACCTAAACAAACACAAATATACCTACCACAAAAAACCCAAAGATTCTCAAATAATCTATACCCATATTCCTTACCCTCTACCACTATTTACATTTATACTTATAAATCTATCTATTGACACTTCTAACACCTCCAATCACTGCCAACGACCTCATATTCATACTATCCTCATCTTACCACCAGCCAACACTCTCCATCCTGTCGCTCAAGCTAAATTGAATCAAAAATTCCACTACCTCAACCACCGGACCAATCAATCGAAATCAAACTAACATAAAACATCCTCTCACTACCACAATACATCCATTCGTCCGACTACATTTCCATACACTAAAGCCGCACCACAATTACTTTTCATCAACTAACCACTCTCAACATACAAACTACCACCTCATCGCAAAAAATTTCCTAAAACGTCTCATATTACACATCTGTTCACTTATATCACCCATAATCTTCATCAAACATTGTACTCAGACACCCTCTGCCAACAAACATACTTCGCAAAACCTAAATCACCACAACAAAAAACACGCCCTACCTTTACAACCTATCTTACACATACTTAACTACTCGAACCCGAACTAGCTAATACAATCATACCAACTCTCCACATACATCCCCCACATTCACACAATTCAATAACCCATCAAAAATAACACACGCTCCCTTCCTCAATTCACCACACATTCTCCACCGCTATTCACAACCAATAACACTAGACCCTTAAATACAAATAAGCCTGACAAATCTAACAACCCCTACTCCCAATCATCAGACATTCCCACTTAATCAAACACCCGACCACAAACCAAATTCACCTTCGTCTACATCTTTTCTTCATCAACTATCCCGGACCTCCACCTCACAACACACTACCTACTCGAACCAAAGACCGAGACAACAAATCTTAACAACTACACACTCTCCAACTCTCCACTCATGTCAGAGGACCACCATAATATCTACACAATATAAAAAAATAACAAATACAAATTATTTTATGGAATGAATAAATACCATGTTCATAACCCTCGAGTACCACTCCACTAAATACTTTCCAAACTTCCACTACTTAACTACACAAGCACATACTGCATAAAAACGAATCATCACAAAAAAATAAACTCACAATATCATTTTCCACCCACTAGCCGAACTAATCCTTTTTACACCACCACATCTCACAAAAAACCTGCTACACCATCTCAAGCAACCACTAACGTATTACTTCATCCCCCCTATCTAACCCAGCAGGCCGCATCCTCATCCGCTTCAAAACACTTCCTGCAACCCACCTAGCAAACCACAATCGCAAACACAAAACAGGCTCTACAAAAAACTCGCATCAAACATATCCTCACAAATGACCAAATCCCATCAAATACACTAGCCAAAACACTACATGAGAAATACGGATGAACCACATAACCATAATCCGGGAACAAAAAATAACAGCCGGAATTAACTTCGTTTCTCAAACAACATTAAACTTACACCATCAGCAGACTACACGCAAAAACACAATTACAAAGCAAAAAAACCCCAACACTCAAAAAAAGTAACCTAAATAATCCATTCTACAACTTTTTCCTAACCAAAACTTCAACTACCAACCGAGACCTTGCTAACACAACAACCCAACAATAGATACACCCCTTTCTCAAATCTCATCCACAAACCACACTACAAGCCGATAAAGTATCATTCAATCTGGATAACCTACACACAACCATCCCATCCCATGAAATCAATTAATCCACACCAATACGTCTTCCATCTTTTATATCTAGCACCATCAATTCAATTGCTAAAAAAAACACACCTAAACACCAACATTTCACACTCACGTCATGCACCAACGATACCAACATATCACCTCGTATAACATTCACGACCGTTCTCCTCAAACAATCACTTAATGATCAAACCATACCATTCACACAACAAACTCCGGCACCCCGAAACAACCCCACAGAAATTTACCTACTCCGTATATAACAACCCATACGCATATTAACCCCTTAACTTTTACAACCAACACAACAACACCTCTGCCAACATGCATCACCCACCCTCAACCGAACCTACCAAAAAACAATCTCCCAATAATTAGCTATCACCCTCCCGGAGTCAAGGCACCTCAACTGGCAATCAGCCAACCTGCGCTGCCTTCACAACAATTGCATCCAACAATCACCCCGGAAAAACAAAAACCAACCACCTTCTATCCAACCTGCTTCAACGCATCCATAAAACCAATCAGTTACTTTACCCGCTAACTAACACCACACACAAGGAACTAACCATTTAGTATATATACCACAACCAACACCAATCAACGGCCACACACCTCTCATAAACGCACACAACTACCAAAACAACTAACCAAAACCAAATATATCCAACACCTCACTCACAATACACAAACCTCATATACATTAACCAAAACCATCAATATCAGTACTTTAGTCAATCACCTTAACTCTTTCGATATAATCATCTCATCTGTAAAATTTAACACAATTAACTTCAGCCCCACATAATTCTAAACTCACTAACTCACAAACATCAATTTTCCAGGCTAATGCAAAACATACCATTCAAGACGTACATAATACCGCCACCCAAACACAACACTGCCCTACATCTGCACATCTCTAACCACCTTACAACCTCCACACCATACCACGTACAACTTAAAACGAAACGCAAAACTCACATTGCGCTCAAACCTCCGTCAATAATGCCCCTACTCAAGTAGATGGTAACCTTACACCCACACTTACTTCAACTCAAGTAAACAAGCTTGCACACATAAATAATCATACTACCACTTGCACGAATCCTTAACTGCCGGGGCATCCCTGCACAGAACAGCAAAAGGCCCCTTTATATCATTATCACAACACTCCCTATCAACACCTATAATACTCAACGCCAAACATTACACAAGCGAAAGGACCCACACCCAAATAAAAACTCTCTTGAACACACTACACCACAACCAATAAAGTCTTTCTCAGAACAGAGATACAAACCCCTACATTAACCACAACGCACACACAAGTTTCCCTCCGACCAGTCATAGTCAACTGCCATCACCCCACACCCAAACCGGAAAACTCTCAATTCCCTCAGAGAACCATCACACTACCGCGCCTAGTACCACAAACACTCATTAACTGGGCCGCCATTATACTCCCAAAAACATAAAAATACTTACACTAACACTCGCATCTACACACACCCAACCTCAAAACTTTTTCAATGCACTTCCACCGAACCATATCCAACATTACCTAATTTTTTAAATAAAATTACCTAATCAACAACCACCACTCACATACTTCAAACTACACACCACACCCGCCAACGACACTGATACATTGACAACCGACAATCCAACCATAAAAAACAGACCTCAAAACTTTACCATCTCCAACTTTATCTCAACACCTAAAAAACCCCAAACAAATCAAACATCTAAAACAATCTGACATGCATCAAATGGCCATTCCAAACCAATACCCCCGCCTTAACTAAAAATAACACACACCATAAACCCCACGTCTACATCTTAACTCCCATCCCTCCACCAAACTCCTACCTCTCCAAATTTCTCCACAAATCCTCGTCATCACACAAGGCCGCACACCTTAACCAAACGACCTACCTGACTAACGCAAATAACCTAAATATCAAAATACCTCTTTACACAACCTAACCCTCACACCCTGATTACCAAAATACTCAACTCAACCACTCCTTAAAATGCAGCCTATCCTTCAACATCCGCTACACTTCACTCATACAACACGAATACCTAATTTACCCAAGTTCCTTTTCACCAAACATTTTCCCTCCACATACCCAAAGTTTCCATAACCACATATCGCCTTTCTTCCGAATCATCTTCTACCTCCCTCAACAAAACACCCATACCGTTAACTTCTTTCGAACAATCCCAACAAAATCAAACTTCTCCCTGCCCTCTTTACCTCAACTACCTGCACGGCCGATCCCGCCCACCGAACTTCAAATTTATCCTCCATCATCACAGGCGCAATAACCACACCTAACCTATCCCTCCTCTCCCATGTCATCTCCCATAAAACTCATCAACAATTGTCAAACGTTAAAACCCTACACCGTAAACACAATAGATCTATATTACTATTCACCAAACACTCTCAATAAAGCAAAACAACAACAATACGTCATCATCTCTCAACAAACTACCCAAACAACTCTCAACTAGACAACTAACTTCAATACACACACCGCCTAAATTCCCACTTTACCTGCAGAACTACCCTGCATTTCGACGCGATATCCCGTGATTCCGACCACTTATATAAATCACCATTGGAAACACTCTCATTATAACCTACATTTCAACCCTTACCATAACCGAAGATCAACCCATACTCCATACCAACCACCGACCTTGAAACACACTGCACTGTCCCCCTCAACCACCACACACGATTCACCTGCTAACCGCACTGATACCATCACAGCCACCCTTCGGCACCTGCTCCACATAATACTCGCGGACTCTGGTTAACCACAAAAACCGTAACATACTCTCGGCGGCCAAAATGTTCAAAGCTGGGACGCATGACTCCCTGTACCTCAACCCCAATTACCATACTACTGACCACCTTTAATACTTTATCCCTACTACCTAAACTAACACACTACCAACTCGGTCCAGCCATCCTTCCTCAATCATCTTCAAGTTATCTCAAACACTTCTAGCTCAACATATCCCCCTACGCAACTTCCCAACATAAATCAACTGCAGTCCCACGCCTATTCACTTCCAACCTAACCTTCATAAATGTGCGTCACACAGCACCCCTGCACTGTCTAATCCACTCTGGCGACACACTCCTCCATCTCCCCCACTCTTCCGGGCATTGCAACAGCTCACCTCTATCTTCCTGCCACCTCAGCGCTAACACACCCGCACCCCTCCACGATCCATTGGACCAGAAAACACCGGCCTCGCAATCCTAATATATCACCCACTTTTTACTTATATTATAAACCTCGTCATCATAATACCATTAACCCCTGTCACTTCAACTTAACAATGATTCTGCATCACCCCGTCCAACAGCACACAAACCATAACCGCAACTCTTCACCTAGACACATCAAACAAAATCCAACTAAATCCAAACATCTCCTAATCAAACGAAAGCCCTAACTCACTCTTCATACCACACTTCAACACTTCTTCGGAGATCTTTTGACTTCCAAATCCATACATAATAATCCATAGACTCAAATCAACTTTATCGCATCTTACACTTTCAAACCCTCAACAAACTTTCACCTCCTCTAACACAACCGCATCATTCCTACCGACCACCATACAAACCAAAAGATACTACAAACCACTATCATCACCTGCTCCGTATCTGCCGGTAACTCAATAATCAGTACCACGCGACAGTCACCCTCTCTCCATCCATCAGAGCCAAGCAGCCTCCAACCAATAACCACGCCACACACCTACTTCTACCTTCGCAGATTACTCCATACTTCCAACATTCACACCAACCATCAACAATACTTCACTTAGACACAAGTCACAACTAAGGTATACTCTGATCCAACACCACTTTTCACCAATAATGCCCTTCAACTTCACTATATTGTACCCACCTAACACTCACTTAAATCCCTGGATACACCACCTCCAATCAACTCCTAATCCACCTTGATGATGCCTCCAACACAGCCTAAATCGCCACTCCACGCTAACAACAATTCTTTCATCTACATCCACTTATAAACACTCTATTCTCAAACCATCTACGCACAACTCATTACCACCACTTTTCTATCATAACCACTCCTGAACCATAAACACATTAACCACACACGCCCACATTCAAGCCCCACATCTCCTACAACAACAACAATAAAAAAAACCTTCAATAAATCACTCACTCACCACTAGTCCACCGCTAATCCAACTTTAATCTACAATTCACTAACCTAAATACCTAACCTACCTAAATAACACCGGCGCAACACTCAGCAACTATTGTCCATAAATATTACCAACAACAACAAACAAACTTCTAACCCCACAAATACTTAACGGTTCACCAAAATTAATCGTCCGAAAAACCGCCCCTAAATCAAACTCCTAAAGCTAATACACATCATTCAAAGTATTACAAATAACACACCTCGATTGAACAAGAAAGGACAAAACTTAAAAACTGAAGCCTATTAGAAACTTCGCACTCAAAGCTCACAACGCATCCTCCACACCTTAAGTACAATTAGTTCATCCCCACGCCAATATTACACAAAAGGCTCACATTATCTGACTGAAAAATCACTATTAAACTAATCAAGCAAGCCATCACTCAATCACTCCTCTAAAAATAACTCAATAATATCCACGCCACCGGCTGAACGTGTCCATACATGCACACAGCGAAAGAAATCATACCTACAACTTAAACACCAAGACCACTAAATGTTCTGATTCCTCACCAATACTCCAACTGTCCGCCTACGCACTTATCAGCCTAACAAGCGCTACACCCACCACAACCACGAGAACATTACCCTTCACGCCTAACGCCTTTCGCACCAACTTAACCCAATTCGGCCAATTCCACAATCTACAGCACATAAAACTAACCCACACTAGCTCCAATCCCGAAATAACCCTTCACTTCCCATCAGCCCCCGCCTTTTCCCATCTCATCCCACTTATAGCACCTATATTGATCACATCTATTCAACACTTAAACTCAGATCTGATAAAAAACCACTCGCCAAAACACCTTACACAACCAAAACCTCTCATACCCCACACAAACATCAAAACCCCAACCCTAAAAATAACGAAAATTGGACATCAAATTCCAATAACATTATTGCATCCTGATTGATCGTCAAACGATTAGAGTTATCACTTCTTCAGCATCACTCCAAAATAACTTTCGCACAGACACATCCTCAATCGAACGTAAAACAAGGCAATTAATCCATCACCTAGACGCATCATTAAAAATCACTCAATCAAATCCCTATAAAATTAAGCACACCATTTCCAAAATTCCAAATACACCCAAACCCATCTCTATATCACAACACCCAACATCAGCAACCAACCCCACCCTCAACTAACTCACAAACACCTGGCAAGCCCACACATGACATAATCACGAGAACCAACCGCACACACAATAAGATCGCACGGCCAGCCGATCTGGCTCACAAAATAATCGAACATTTACTATCCTACCCTAACCACACTCGACTTCGGCATATACTACGAAAATTATTGAAATCTACGGTAAACAGCGGAACTAGAATGTTGCACTCACACAAAATTCAACTGTATAAACCACAACTGATCTCCTCACCAAACTGTCAAGGTACCTCTACCCCAGCAACACCGTCAAAATAGGCCGCATAACGATATATAAATACACCAACCAAAAACCTTGCCATACATTGCAGCACGCAGCAAGCAAGCTCACAGCCACACTTCGACACAACCCTCGCACAAGTACTAAACCTACCGCTAACAGCCGCATTCAACACACTCCATAATCAATAACCGCCACACACACTCCACTGGAAATCACCCCAACTCGCTATCCGTATACCCTCAGCACTGACAGACTTAATATACACACCACATACCAACTGGTACCTCTCCAAACCGACCGCGCTCCCATCTATAATCCACGATACCGGTACACCGCACTCCTCAACCGCGCACTACAACCACCTAACTACATTCAATTACAGCGCCGTAAAACTCTCCCATCATCAAAGACGTTTCACCTCATAATCAATCGGCTCATAAGTTGTCTCTGCGAACAATATCCGCGCTACCACAAAATCACCACTATCTGCCAAGAACGAAAACACGGCGTTTCAAAATAAACCCCTCACGGCCACGAAATTCCTGACTTGCTAATTATCCCTTAGATCTCACAAATTCCATAACATCGGATCCAAACTTCCACAAACCTAACACAGAAAATTGGTAAACATATATCCACACCACACACATCATTATCACCCTGATACCACTGGAACATTCACCTATAAAACCTGCCGTAACAAACAAACTCTATTATATCAGCCAAAACGCCACTTGACATAACAAAAACCACCTCTCCTTCACCATATATCAGCACGTACCACCTCCATCACCAAATAGCGTATTCCTTAAATTCTCACTCTAACACCGACACACGCCAGCATTAACATCACCACCAATCTCCACCCTAAACATCCTCACTCACTACAATGAAAAAACAGAAGATCATATTATTAAAAACAACCCCATTTAAACCACTCGCCGCACCCAAAACCAACAAACAAAGGCTACACAACACTCACACGACCACCATTATCAAATTCATCGCCGCGATATTCGAATAACCAAGCCATATGATCAATTTGCAAACCAATCAGCATCAATCCAAAAAACAAAGACACTAAGGCAAATTTATTACAACTCACCCACAACAATCGCACCGAATCCTACACAATCTTCAGCCACCCAGACATTACTACCCACACGCACCATTTACGCAATACAACTCAATGCTCCAATTGCTATTGGTTCTAAGTCAAGATAAAAAGCCAATGAATGTAAAAACTTCCACCCCTCCGGTTACTGTTCCATATCTTGTCCGTTCCGCGATCAACCCACCATCACCCTCAACACATTCGACCATCACTCAGCAGCTATCGAGCCTCACTCGTCCCAGCAGAACCTACACACTTAATCGAGTATGAATCAATCATTAACACCACACCCCAATACACTCCTCTGCACACCTTCGAAAATACGTTCTACAAAAAAAATCCTTAACAAAACATTCATTGCCTTCACATTTCCCACAAATCCACTTCCTCCTCCATTCAACAGACTACACCATCGAATTAAATTAAATCAATAGCACCGGACACTATCAAAACACCAGCTTCACAGCCACGTCCTATCACCTCACAACACCACAACATAAAACCCACTAGCACCATAAACTACATAACATAATCCCCAGAGCTAAAACGACACCTGGAGCTCGCGCTTTACTTACATATTTATTTTAATCCACACCAGTTCCAAATCACCATATTCAAATCCGACACTAAAAGAATTCAACCAACCACAAATATCACCAACCCATTCACTCAAAACCTAACCTCCACCTCTTACATAAACCATCCCAGCAAAAATACACAGTGCACAATCAAATCCACATATAACCTTGTCTCTCATTCAAACACATGCTCAAATGGTCAAACACCACCAACTTTTACCGAAATTACCGTCAAACACAATCAATGCACAGCCCAATAAATCGACACCGCTAACACGCACAAACCATCCACTCCTTTGATAACCAACTAGGGCTATTAAGGCCAATCGGCCTAGCCACCACAACTTCGGCACCGCCTTTCATTGACACAAGATACCCAGTAACCGATCAAACGACATCATAATATTCCGACACCGCTCACAAAATCTCTCGTTCAACGCCATAGCTTCAAAGATATTATCAAATCTACAAAACGCTTACACTGGCTCACAAATCTACGCCTCTAAAATCCAAAAAATTGGATCGTTTTAGCATACTACTCACACGCTTATGTACTCCACCACTAAAACTTCTTACAAAATATCATAAAATCGCATAATTCCATCAAAAACACATCAACCCACCACACAGAAGTCTGAAAATCTAAGCAACTGAGATATATACGAAGCAATAAAGACACTATGTAAATCTGAAGACACACACAGCACCGATTCCCCACTAGCTCCTGCACATTACACAAACACGATCATCTTGTACTCTCAAAACTCAACCAGACGCCCACTTCCGATTCTCAGCAACAAAAGCAGCCTAACGCCACACTTTATCAACGGGCCCAACCCCCGTTAATCAAATCACCTAACAAAGAGCAAATCGCCCCAAGAGCGACAAACACCTTCCCCTGCCCATTCCACAAAATCATCCCCATCTGGTCTCATCGTACCCTGGCTTATTCCGCTAGCATATTTCCACATCTAGTCCAACAAAGACACCCAGGGCCCACACAGCCCACCATACCGACCGAGTCATTTCCCGAACACAAGCATATCCTCGGCGACTCTAAATATTACAAACAGTGCCTATAACGGAAATCCAAATCGTTTTGAACAGCAAAAAATAACAATAGGGGGAACATATCACATCTTAACTACGAAGTTAACCACCTGTCAATTGGCCACAATCCTCTCCGCCACAAATTCCTTCGTGCTATCGACAACTCAATTTCACAAATATTCTCTAAAAAGCCCAGCATCACCACTCTTTACCGCTGCGCTATCATTCACTAACCCGGGTGACAAAATGTCCAACCGTCACAACTTCCGGCCGTATAAACGCTATATATAACATCGCTTTTGCTTGCATTCAAAAACTTCCATTTAACCCATCCACCCCACCCAACAATTTGCGACAGCACATCAAATAGCTTTACACAACAGTCTAACGACTCCGGCATACGACCCACACCCAGCACTGAGCATTCATGACCAACTCAAGAACAAAGAAAAATACTCTCCGGCGTTGGCTAACTACATCACAAACCGCCTACATTGCTTTAACACTCACCACCGTTTTTTCTACTCTGCCTCGAGCAAAACACACAGCTCTTCTTCAGACCACCAAACACGATTAAACGCTCATACTGTGATCAATAATCATCATCCACCAACACAAGTTATAATCACTCTGGTGCTACAATCTCAATTTATAATCAACAAAAGAAATACACTCCCTAATATATTATTTCTAATAAAATCACACATTTATTATGATATACAGATGCAGCATCCTTATATTAATCCACACAACCTTTGTCATAACGAATGCAACAACTCAGTTTTTGCACAAACTGATCTCCGTACCTATTTTACTATCCAATCTCCCCGAAGAAAAATAGCAACAAGTTATCCATAAGCACACCAAAGAAAGGCCCACTGCACTAAGAAGACAAAACCACACATCAAAAAACAAAATACTCCAATTCAACACAGCACTGGTACAACACACTCCAAACCACACACACACACACATAGATCATCCACACAAAAACGACCAACCAACACCTACACGAAACAGACATATGGAATACAAATGCACAACCAACACCAACCTTATGCGTCTATATTTACTCAACTCTATATCGCCTATAGAATAAAACTATAACACTAATAAACATCGCACTAGATAAACCTAGCTCTAATCATACACTGACTAATACACACCACTCCTACCAACCACCACACCAACCAAACCACGAATCCAACACAAAATTTATTATTATCACCAACACTACTCAACAGCAAGGGCCCAATAATACAAAGCGGAACGACACCACAGTACCAAGCCTAGTTAAAGATATCGTCAAACGCATCAAACTACCTTCATATCAGCTCTCCACAGAACCCTCACAATCTCGAACCTTCTAAATGAATCAACCTGGTCACAAGCTATACAAGTACAACCACACGCAGTGCACCAAACCATCCATATATTAACGTGCCTCTCTCACACTATACTATCATACCTTGCAGTCTTGCACCACTAACTTAATTCCTCTCTCAATACCTCTTAAGTGCGAAAACATCGACATTCCACAATAGTCAACCACTCGACCGCAATCAGTCAGCCTCATTACCCGAGCCAAATCCAGACCCATGACAACAAAAACACGTCGATCAACGTCTAATTCCGAGACAAGCGTTAAGGCCCAGCATTACAAAAAAAAAACCCTAAACTGTCTGACAACACACGCCAAACACCATTACCGTTTAACAACCATAACCACAAGACCTGTTACCTGCAATTTCCTCATCACACAAATATCTGCAAGAAGCGATAGCATTCGTGGCAACATATAAGGAACGCACCAATAATCTGATCAAGCAAAACAGACACAGTACACGGCTTTTTTCGCCGCGCATGTAAATAAACATCATCCCTCGCCACATCGTCATAGTCTCGGAACGGCCAAAATCTCATTTAACCACAACCTACCCCTACACAATATTCAGGAATCTCGATCCGCACAGACTATTACCCAAACATCACCACCACCTGGCCTTAAAACACATACAGAAAGCAACCAGATTTAACTATATTAATCACCAATCACTCAACAACCATTATCTGGTAAAAATCTACAAATGCCACAGCACATACTATGCCTCCTTTCAGCTACAACAGCTTAAACCGGCACTTTCCAGACAACCTGAAAAAATGAACTTATGCCGATGAACCACAAAATACCATATTAGCAACTGCGCGATTTATAAATATGAATCAAACACCAAATAAAGATTGCGAACTAGTGACGGCAAAACCCCATCAAATTAACCTCCAACCTGACTACATGACCTGAAATCCTTACTAATCACAAGGACCTAAATCAAACTGAATTGTATACTAATCCCGCCATTCTATAATACACCTGCCGTTTAGGAATCGTCAAACATACAACGCGACGAACCGTTAATAACTCAAATAAAACTTGATAACTACTAAAACCAAACAACTATGCCTATACGTCCTAAAACAACACCTCATAGGCTTTTTTTTTGGTATACTCATTTTCTATCTCCACGAGCTAAATCCCAATCCTAATAGACTATCCTACTAAAACAATCTCTACTCAAAGAAAAAAATTAAAACAAGATCGACAAACTCAGAATGTATAATCCCTCACTAAGTGCTGATAATTGATATCGTTAGTCACCCCAATGCAATACCAATACAACACACGCTCTAGGGTCTCCTTTCTGTAATTCTTTGAACACTCCTTTTGTTCAAAACCGGCTATCACACGCACTACACTCCACATGAAATTCCCATAACTAAATATACAAAACCCAAGCGAACTTTTACAAGCAACACACCAAATCTGCATAACATAAACAATTCACTTCACCCACTCAAAACCACAACGATCAAAATACTCCACTAAAAATAATCATAAAGCAACCTCAAAATAACAACACCCTCCTATATATAACACTCACAATATTAACCCACACCGAACAATAACAATGTGTTCTTACCAACCCATTCTGAAAAAAACCGTGAAATAGACCAAAACGCTATTCGCTCGCACACCGAGAAGCTATGGAGCTCAACCAAAATGCACCCCTCTTGCAACACACACAAAAGAAAATCCAATCCCTCTCCAACTCTATCACACCCGCGCTAGACACACCGTACCCTTCACACACAGCAAAACCAAGATTGACATTTGATGCCACACAAAATCGAAATACGTCGCTTTAACACAAAACAACTCCATCTCAGACCCACTTTATCAACTCTGAATCATCCGGCACTGGTCTCACGCAGCAATCAGCACACAATATCACCTATTACAATATATAAAGCAACATAGGCGAAAAGCACGCCGCAAGAAAATAACAAATATACGCCTCACGCCCCCAAAAACAGAAACGCTACTCACACTACAGTCTCATACAAAATCCACCCGCAGAACTTCGACTAAAAAGCACTCTCTACTATACACATCGTCACAAATCAATTCTCAAACCACAGGCATAAACACACAAAACCATTAATACAGACAAATCACTTAATATTAACCATTCCGCAATTAATTTAACCATTTTTTAAACTTCGCCAACTATAAAAAACAAAATCTCATAATTGACGCCCGGGTTTTCTATATTGTTACCGCCTATCGGCCGGTTCTAACCATAACTAGACCAATAATAAAATTAGCGTAATGCTGATCAAACATTATTCAACAATTTTCACTCCTCGCCACCCCTTGCAGAACTAAATCAAGCCCCTATTATGCTATCCTCCTAACAATAAACACCACAACCCACACCATCTACAACTACAAGCATTGACATCTCCCGGCACGCAGATCTTCACACTATCGTGCTCAACGTTCCACCACTAGCGAACGACACCCACACTTCCGCCAATACGCAAAAAATAACGCCAAACAAAGCTTAGACATGAGACAAGGAACTTAACACATCACCATCCCTGGCTATCAACAATACGGCCTCTATTGCACTCAACACCAGCGTCGACCTATCACCCATACACAAATGCTACCATACCCCAAAGATCATAACTAAAACAAACGTAGCAAAGATATCCTGCCACCCCTCCTTGTTCACTCCCACGCTTCCCTCTACCACACAGACCACAACCTCTACATACATTAAGATCTATCCAATCACCAACTCACTCACTGTTGAACCAAAACTTAACCATACACAAATAGCGTTGAAACAGGACGTCCCGCTACTCATCACTTGCTAGACGATCCGAAATCGTTCTCGAGGTTACTCGGGATCACTCGATGCAACTACAACCGAATCAAAATGTGTGTAGTTCACCTGGAACATATTCGCACGCATACAACCGCACACCCAATCCTTCAGAAACGCAAATCCATCCTCCTCATAACAACAACAAACCCACAAAATACGTAAAACAAACACAATCTATATAAAAGCACAAACTATACACTATACACCACCCAAGCCAAAAGCACCAACACGAACAGAAAAACCCAAACCCCCGCAAACGAACACAAAAATACTCCCAATCACACTCTTCACCATTCTCATTGGTCCCAACCTCGCCATCATACACTCATAACAAAACACCCAATCCAGACGCACACCCATACCGCGATCAAACCCGGACTCGTTCCAGCATACTTGCTATTCAAACAAGCTACCTCATCTAAGACCCTCCCCAGCCACAATTTAACCTTACCACCACAAGAACACGCCCACCAGTGACGAACACTGGAAATCCACACTCTCAACTACAAAGCCTAACTCTCACACTAAGCCACCCTCCAACAACTACTAAACCATATCAACAGGAAAACTCACCCCATTAAATCACTACATCCACCACATACTAAGCCACTCATCACCTGGCCTAATCGCTCGATCCGCTCAAGCTGTTCACCGCTATCACCACCTATCTCCATACAGCCTTCAAAATAAAATCACAAGCTACACATGCTCTCAACAGACTCCTATCCTCATAGCCCGCATCTAACACACGCGGGCGAATGCCAGCACCTACAACCAGGCGAACCACATCAACAGTATCACACGGAAAACTTCTTCACACCAGACCCAAACACACACGCGAGATCCATGGTAGCTAGACATTAAGGGCTAGCCTGTACTCTTATACTAACACCCACCAAAAAACTACACAATTCCTTAGAAATCACAAACTACGCATACAAAACCTTCAAAGACAGATTCCCACCATCCAACCCCCGCCTATTTAAACGCTAGAAAAAAAGACTGAACCAGCATACCAACAACATTCCCACTCACACACGCATCGCAAAAATCTCTATGGATACATCCTCACCTTTAAGTTTAAAACTCTTCCAAAACCGATCCCAAACAATCGCCAAACAACACCCGTGATCTCTAACTACTAAAACTCGCGTCTTTTACGTACCGTCATGCCACAACAATCCAACAACCTACCAAATTCTTCACCTTCACCACACAAGTATTTGCGATAATTACATATGTGGCCACTGTTAGCGGGTGTTCAAACGAGCGGATTTTCTTACCCCTGCCACTCAGTCTCAACCCCAATTGTCTCACGGCTGCATAGGATATCCTCAAACGGACAATCATAATCAATATTTTCCGCACATCACGTAAAAAACACCAACATTTTATTCGCAATACCTCACTATAAGCTTCCCCCCGTCGCAATAAGCAACCGTCCATACCGACTGAATTCTTTCCTATTTCCACGCATAGCTCCACCCGCACAATAGCGCTTTGGTAACAAAACCATTGAGACCATTATCGTCATACGCATACATCACCCTAACGAGAAACATTGTTTTTGAATCAACATAATAATCACTTGCACTAATAAAAATCTGTCTACAATGTTTCGTACGTCCGTCTATCTCTCTTAAAACCATATAATATAAACGATAAGAAAAAATTTCAGAGGAGCACATGCACTAATATATATCGCACCAGTCACCACCATTTCCTCTCAAGACTGACTAAACGAACCATCCGAACGGTATATCGGCACGTCAAAACCGCACTTGCCGCTATCATACCAAAATCACAACCCACTAAAACATATATACCTCTGGATTTTCTGAATATAATAAAAATATATTTATCTATCTGTCTACAATAAGAGTATTTTAAATGTCCATAGACAAATTTACCTGAATCAAAATAGAGATCTATCACACAAAAAAGCCTACTACAATACCGTTAGTTTAAAATAGCATTTGTTGTATAGCTAGTACAAGTTTATACTGATACTCGCTATTTAGACTTTCTAGAACACGAATACCAACCGATTTCATATCATAATCTCATTACTCAACCAACAGTCTCACCCTGGTAAAACTTAGAGTTGTGGAAGACTTCCGGCTACTCTCCAGGACTATCGTTTGCTTCGAAGCATTTTTCATAAATCGCCACTGCGGCTACATAAATAAGCTTATCCAACGCCAACAATATCAATTATCTCTCATTAAGAACGATCTTCATCTACCTTTAAGCGGCATCACGCATACTTTATCTCGGTGGCGGCCAAGTTTCCACTCTTCAATACCATCCAGCTCAACAACTTACGCAATCCTCTAATATAAAACTCTGATATAGTGTTTCATGATTGTTTTAACTATTGAATGATAATATCTCTACATCATTCACTGGGAAACTCTGGGTAGAAACCAATACCACTACCGAGTCCACTAACCGAGGCACATAATCACCCTTTCCTTACACCCTGGAAATACCCAAACACAAAAAAAAGCAGGCTCGCTACCACGTACTCGGTTTTTACGGAATCCTTTTTGCAATCATTCTCCACACATCATGCTCTTCTGCCATCAAATGGTGCAAAAATTGATAACCAATAAAGTTTTCAACGCAGTGCCGTTTCGCAATCAGAAATATGGAAGAACTCTTCACCACCAACTGACATGATGACTTTTCGACACCAGTCCCAATTGCTGGCCGGGTAATCATCCTGAACCATACAGCCGCTATTGCACCCATTTCAATTTCCCACTAAAGAAGATCTCGACAGAAAATTATTGCTAGCAATTCCTTAACTCTTTATCTTGCTCATCGCCCAACTAGCACCACCCGATCAACGACACGTATCCAACCTTTCAACAGTATCTACCAAATTAACATAATGCTAATTACGCATACTTCCGATTTCCGACTCTATAACTTTAGCGATTGACACAGATAATGCGCTAAAATAACAACTAGTCCTTCATAGATCCGGGGCTATCTAATCACTTATATCGCGATGCCCTTTGGTATAATAACTATAGCTCAACATCAAAACCCTACTTAGGATCTAAATCGACTCACTAATACCACTATACTAATAGGCCTATCACCAAAAAATTAGTAAATCATAAAATAATCTTGTGCCAACTAGGCTCATTTTTCTGTCAAATTCTTTTCACGGCCGCACAACATATCCCTGTTTGCGCCTCTACTCAAAATGTCTTTAACACTAGGCGGTAACTTGCACCTTTGCATAACTATTCTTGAACCAGCAGTCGCTCTCTCCTGCTGCGAAACATTAGCCTTCCGTCAAATACCCGCTATCCTTCGGCTGCAGCCTCTCAGATCGGCAAACACAAACGCAATACAGGCTCGAGTTAGCTGGGCAAAAAACCAAACTCATTTGGCATACGGGCATCATAATGACAAAGTCTCCTGATTATAAAATGCTAATACTTCGCGTACATATTGAATTATTTTTCCAACACACAAACTCACTAGACAACATTGAATCAAAAAATCAACAGCCCGTAAACCTTGTTTAACGATCACACTTAACATTCAGTACGAGCTTCTAGGCAGCGCCCAAAAATACCTGTCTTGATCCCAACAAATGGACAAAAAACCGGAGCCGAACGTGGACCAAAACCCACCTCTTTGGCCGCTTGCTTACACCCAAACAAAATTATTAAATTCTTTGCTTCCGTCTATATATCACGATGTCGCCCTGTACCCGCAACTAGGATTCACGCGCCAAGCCGGATATTCACCCACAGTCTTTCCAATTGATGCCTACTGGCATTGGTTAATTAAACTGAAAATTTGCATTTCCGGCGCACTCTTTCCATCAACACCCATCAATTGGTCTAAACTCTCCGATTTCACGCAGACAGTTACACTCACTTTCAGCAACGCACCAACTCGATACACACGTCTACCGGCGGCAGACTGCATTACAACGTGGTGATCAACTTTAATCCCAAAATCCATTTAGCAAACACCACATTCAAAGCACACAGCATCTCGCGGCTCCAGTACGTCCCATGAAATTAGCACTCGCCTAGAAGAACCTTGTTATACTCGATTTCTCTTTTCATTACATCGCAACCCAACCACTTCTCTCAGTATAGGCAACCTATGTGATATACTATTGTACGATCGAATGTAACCGCTTCTACCGGAATCGCACCGTCAGCCCAACGATGCGGCCTTCGTGCGCCTGCTTCCAGGGGCATAGCAAAAACAGTAGCTCACGGCGGCAGACACACACGTCACCATATAACAACCACCGGATGTTGCTACGTTGTCCGCATTTGTGCTTGTCTCACTCTTTCGAAAATCACCTAACAGGGACGATGTTAGCCGGGTTTACGCCCTGCTTCTAGCAGCAACAATGACCCATTTTGGTTAACAGACCAAAGCAACGAGCACTATCGGCCCGTACACGCAGCAGCCGCAAGCTCCTCATGTCTTCGCTTGCAAACTTACATACACAGCCATCGTCTTTGGCTTCAATACCCATATCACTTGTACTTTACAACACAAAAGTTGTCAATTTAGGTCTTTGGCATCGGCTCTCATGCTACCAGATTTTGAAACATATGTCATAATACCGAACCCCTGCCCAGACAGCATAATTGACTCCAAACGAACGCTGCAACAACATCAATTTTTGAATCTCAGCCAGCCTATAAACAGTACCGCATGTCAAGACTGGGATAATACCTCTGTACTCCACTCACCAACCACAAGAGCATATCGACCCTATTCGGGCCACTAACTCTGCAATTCTGACACCCTAATCCATTACACGGTTCACTTGGATAACCAACTACGCTCTATACCTGCACAATAATTGCCTATCAAAATGATGTCTTTAACCGGTCTTACCTCAACTATCGATATTTCACCGTAATTTACCTAACCTGCACATTTAACTCGCGACAATAAACATGCAACATCCACAACTTACCCTCTATTCATATGTCCCCTAACTTAGCCAGACACTCCCGAATATCCACCCAACCTATCGAATATTTTCCAATCACATCGTCTCACCGCAACTGACATCACTATTCGCCGTAACAGCATCGAGCGTCAATTACAAATCGTGTAACTTTCTTGAACTTAGCTTAGCTACGTCGCAACATATCCTTTCACAGAAAGATAATCAACCTACCATTTACAACAAATTACCACCCAAATTCACCGCGTATCGTACCTATTAATCTACTGATCCAAACTCATCTCAGGGCCTATCCAAAGACCTGGCTCTTGCTCTGAAGCTGGGCAAAAGTATCACCCAATACCTCGCGCCATACGCCCTGGACTTTGACCTTTCCCGAATAACCACGCGGAATTTTCACTATCTCTCTCAATCCATATACCCTAAA
>Ga0163217_1000121_pt1 | contig 19905 bp, 17 predicted proteins | sample SynspAceP_FD_185933 | JGI IMG/M metagenome (GOLD analysis project Ga0163217, IMG submission 185933) | Saline lake microbial communities from Ace Lake in Antarctica - Synechococcus sp. Ace-P (PacBio error correction) | ecosystem: Environmental > Aquatic > Non-marine Saline and Alkaline > Saline ...
AAGAAAAGGAAGAGGATTTTAGAAACTCCTAAGCCCGCTTCTTTAAAACGTCCGCCCAGAAAAAAAATAAACAAAGAATAAGAAAAGGAAACTCAGGCCCGTAAAGCGCTTGGCCCAGAAGCCGGTCGTTGAATGTAAGCCGTAAACTCCTTCTTTTTCCCATTGGGAGTAGGCCCGCCCGCGCTCGTTCGCGCGTTCCCCTAAATTTTTTTTCCTTTTCGGCCTTGCCTTGTATCATTCACGTCCAACCCTATTGACGGTTTAACGTAAGTTGAGGGGCGCGCCCGCTATTTTGGCGCGTCCCCTCTACGAACGCCCATGGTGTTTTTGTTCATACACCCAATCAGTGGGTGAAGTGTTTTTCTGCTGGTGATAAGTTTGGAGCGACCAAAAAAAATACAATGCTTTCACATTCAATCAACGGGAATTTCGTCGTTTTTGATGAAACAACCAATGGCTCTATTGCCCTTCAAGCTTTACTTAATCGCCATTAAAGCTCTTTGAATGTATCAACCCAGCTTGGGTTTTTACAATGAAAATATAGAGCGTAATTGATCTGGCGTTGAACTCTTCCCAATCCATTCGGATCGTGGCTTTCCCCTCTTGGTGACATAGCTCCTGGGCTCGCCCATTTAGAGTTTCCTTCCACCAAGTGGAATCAACGTCATCCATTTTGTGGAGGCTGTTTCCAGAACCAACTGGCCAAGAAGCATCCAAGTATTTTGGCGCAATGGTTGTTTTTGGATTAGTTTTTAAATACTTCGCACTTTCAGGTTTTAAATTTTTCCATGTTTGAAAATCAACTCAGAAACGCTTTGTTACCCACCCATCATCGGTTGAGCAAAGCTCAATGAGTTTCCGCCCTCTTTGGCGCGGACATAAGCCACAATTCGAGAAGTTAACTGGGTCAGCCATTAGCAGTTTCCCAGTCCAATAAGGCAACAGTTTTATTATTTGTACGTGTTTTTTCACGTAAATAATGAATAAGATGTTTAAAACCCAATAAAACAAACTGTACATCTAAAATTTAAAACAGAGTGGCAATAATAAATATGCACCAGTTAGCCCATCAGGAAATCTAGACAAGCGTGAACTTGTCCAGGCAATATATAGTTGCCGCAATAAAAATCTTTTAGTTCCCAAACGCAATATCCAGACAAAAAACCGGGGTCAGAACAAGAAGGGCACTTACTTAACGGCTAGAAACTCACCTGATTTCATAACTTAGTGAAATCATTTTCTCTGAGCAATATTTCAAACTTGCTAAGCATTTGACAAATTTGAGTCAGCAGAATCAATAAAGTTGAGGCTTGCGATGAATTCATGCCTAAGTAATTGAATTTCGATAAATACGTTACAGCTTAAGGGCACCTCTATTAATTGCTTGCGCCTCCTGCGTGACCTGAAGTAGTAAGCTGCAAGGGCATTGAGCCGCAGCATAATGGTTATTCCATTTTCAAAGGCTCATAACGCCGCAAGAATGCTTGCTTCCAGGTCACGCCCTACGGGGCTTTAGCTCAAGTCCAGACTCTTGCGTTGCGCTTTTCTCGCAGGCAATAAGCATGGCTTCAAAAAGGCATCGCCTTGATCTTGCAACTGAGCTTAAAGCCCAGAGACCGCAAGCAATTTAATAGAGGTTGCCCCTTAAGTAAGTGCCATTCTGTTCTGACCCAGTTATCTTGAGTTATCTGAACTCTTTAGCTTGTAAAATCCCTGGTGCCCGGGCTGGATGGTTTTCCGTCTTCCTAGCCGGAATATTTGCGAAGTACGACCACTCGTATTCGCCGTTTAATTTTCAGCTTCCGCGACTGAACCGCCTCGCCCCTGGTGAAGATCTCATAGTCGATCTTTGTTGGAGAGCTACCTCTTTTGGGCCGTCATCAGTTCCGACCATTCCTCTATCGCAGATTGAGGTGGCGTCTCACTCTCACTTGTTTGACAAAACCATGCACACCGGCGCTGGCGGGGGCTTGATAGGTTTCATATCCTCATCTTATGGCGTCTTGTCTACCTCCACATCCAGGTAAACCCACTGCGCTTCTCTTCCTTGTTAACCAGAAGGTACGTCCCACTTTTCCCTGTTTACGGTCGGCCCGGCCGTCCTGTGACGTCCCAACCTCTTCCATGCGGAGTAATCGGAGGCCACCTCTAATCGGAAAAGCTCCTCTAGATAATAAAGTTCTTGTGTCATCGCTTCATTTCATGACTTGCCTCTGTAAAATGGATTAGTTCATTTTTTTCAGGAGGTCGCAGCCTCGTCAAAGAAACCTTTAACTGCATCTTTTGTGACAGGGTAGTACGTCGGCTTGAGTCGCCTCGGTATGCGGTCCTGTATTTCAAAGCGCTCCTGCGCCAATTCCGGATAATTTTTGGCCTGCTCAGTCTTGTAGCGCCCCGGCGGAGATATCCGCCGCACTTCTAATGACTGTCGGCAATGGGAAATTTTGTAACGTGTTTCAGTGAATCTTTTCCGGCATATTCCTTTCCGGCAATATTCCTTGACCCTTGTCCCATACCGCGCTTGAACTGTCGTAATTTAACCTCCTTAGCCATGGCGCTCGTTGCAAGCGGCCAGTTTCGCAAGCGCTTGATTTGTGTAGGTATGATCGAAGTTCCATATTCCCTACTCGCTTCAACGAAGCATTACGAAATCCGCCACGTGCTGGTTGTTTTCCCTTAACGTTTATCAGGGAGGTCGTCTGCGGGGCTTCCGTTAGTAATACAGGGACTTCAGGTAAGTAACGGGGGCTTCCTGAAAACTGTCCGAACCAAATGCCGGGACTCTTCTTTTTCGGTCATAGAAATAGAAGGCGAGAAGAGCAGTACGATGAATACGAGGGCCGCAGTACCCATGGCAACCGGTTTTTTCTTTTTCGATCTTGATTTCTGTCATGACGCATATCCTCTCTTGTTGTTGGATTCGTAACTTCTCTCAACTGCAAGTATACCGACGGACGGTCCTAACTAACGACCGTCAATCCCCATAGCATTGGTCGGGTTGAAGTCAAATGGATTCGCCGCGAGGCGAACGCGACCTGAGCGGACTCTCGGCTGCACACTCGAATCGACCAATCAAAGCCAGCCTTGATTATGAAGTCGAAGGCCTCAGGGCGTCTGTGCGGTAGCGAAACGGCACGCGTTTAAGGCTGTCCGCTCAGGAAAGAGTTCGGTCAGAACACAGTATGGCTAAATATTAGAGAAAACTGTGTTCTGACCCGAATGGCACTTACTTAACAGAGTAATAGTTATTATCAATGACTTAGAAAATATGGAATCTCAGAGTAATTATTTTTAACTTATGAACATTCAGCAGGTTGAAACAGACAATCAATAAGTTGGGGATTATTTAGTTATTGAGCTAACGTGATTGATTCGTTAAATACATTGAGACTTTAGTAAGCGCCATTCTGTCTGACCCCAAGTATCCTTATTTAAAGGGCACCTCTATTAATTGCTTGTTCCTCTGCTTTAAGCTCAGCCGAATTCAAGGCGTACTTTCGAAAGCCAGGCTTATTGCCTGTCGAGAAAGCGCAACGCAGAGTCTGGCTGACTTAAAGCCCCGTAGGGCGTGGCCTGAATATGCAATCTGCGGGCGTTATAAGCCTTGAAAATGGAATAACCATTATGCTGCCGGCTCAGCCTTGCAGCTACATACTTCAGGCCGCGCAAGAGGGTGCAATCAATTAATAGAGTGCCCTAAGATACCTTTATTAATACATGCGTGGACGTACCGTCGTAACGAGAGTCGCAGAAAAATTATCAGGACAAACGAAATAAATGGATTAGCCAGCTGGAATCAAGCGCCGCGGAAAAACATTTCTGCCCGTTGCAGTCGCCAATAAAAATGCGCGCATTGCCTGGGCATTATTAGCATTAAAACATACGTTTTCAGGCAAGCGCTGTTTAATACAAAAGAATATTTACAGGACTGTAAGCAACGATTGCGAAGATGAAGTTCAAGTGATGGCTAAAACTGGTAACAACTGTAACATCTATAATCTGACGGGGTCTCGGGCTCAATGAAGCCAAGAACTGGAGAATGGTGTGCGCAGATTCCATCAGGGCCAGAGCTAGATCAGCCTCACGAAAAGCGGATATATGGAAGCAATAACTTTTAGCGATTACGAGGTATTTTATCTTGCAAAACGAGGTGGACCATATATGACCCTGTCCATCTTGCCTTCTGAAACACCAGAATAACGATAAGCTCATAACCACAGGCGGGCCCGGCCTCGTAACAAAGTGCAGCGTCCTATCCTGTGAAACCAGCTTAAACGCAGGGTTTTTTACGCATGCAATCTGTGGGTGCCGCAGATCCTGCCGTAACAGGCGTACTTTCATGAATGTAGTGCCATCCGCAAATGGCGATTTTCGATGCTGTCTTTGTGTCATCCATGCCAATAAATATATGTTTGATGTTGGCATGTCGACCTCCGAATACTGTCTTGTTAATGGCTTATGCCCTTAATCATTATGGCTTCTGACGCCTGGCGTTAATTCCTGCTTAGGACGTGAGGCCGGCTTCCTTTAGCGGAAAGTTATTATGTCTAGATGGTAATGAAGGCAAAAAATCTTGGTCGAACATTGCGGCACCCAAAATTTCCCCAGCCCTACGCTAAGACAAGCCTGAAACACTTAAGCTGAATCAGTAAATTTGGAAGAACGACCATACAAAATGATAGGAGTAATCAGTAAGAAATGGACATAAAGTGAATCTCGACAATTTTGGGCAGCTTATCACTGAAAAAATTACAAAGGCTGGTTAGAGGCTGGCATCACGCTTTTACCCAATTTCATAGTCGCCATTTTATTGCCATGTTTTTTGGAATTGCTTGCGAAATATGTCGGCAGAGCCACACAAAAAGTGCTTTCAACAAGCGTTGAAATCCGAACAAATCGCCAGCTTTGCTTCGCGTCGAGTTATTAAGAGTTTTAGTGCCTGCTCACAGGACTGTTTATTACATCTAAAGGCTTTTTTAGGGCTAACAGGCACGTACGTCAACTTTTAAGCGGGTGCTGGTATCGTATGCTAGCTTTGGCTTTTTTGCCTTCCAGGATTAATAGAGACTTAATCGCCGTATTGCAATGGGGGATCCGTAAACACATTTCAAACAGGTGATGTGGTTGAAGCTGACAAGGTATTCGTACGGTTCGAAAACTATCATTTGCATAACAGCTTTGTTGAGACATTTTTTGGTCAGATGCAATTATTCCTAACAGAAATTTTATTCAAGGAAATATTCTAACTCAACTACACATCACGGGGGGTTAAGGACGAAACGAAGTGCCAGTGGCATCTCATATGCAGATGACCCTGAAAAGCGCCCCTCGGTTTATCAAAGACGCTTATTAAAGCGCTTCGATTTTGGTATCAAACACGGAAAGAAACCGCAAGTCTTTTGCCAAAGAGTGTTTTTCTGACAGCATATTAACCTATTGGTTTGGTCTTGGATAGATTACCAGGTGAAACAGGCTTTATGCAAAGCCAGACATACCCTGCAGTGGTAGAGATTAAGAAAGCGTTGGAAAAATGCGGATATATTAATCCCTTCCCAAATCAGAAACTTTGGATTTTGGTGCAAGGCGCGGTGAAAAATTAAACCACTATGCTGTCCGGAGAAAAAGACCAAGGCTTCCGATAAATCTTACCGCTTCTGGAAATGAGAATATGGCGAAGACAGTTAACGACAGTGATTCTGAAGGAACGAGGGGAATCCTGAAGGAGACAACTAACAAAGCGATAAGCCAATAAGTAAATGTAAAACAGTGGTACTTAACTAACCTGAATCGGGGATCATTGGGGCGCCGAACAGGACAGAATCCGCTCACGCTCATTGCCACGCTTTCAGACACCACCGCATGCCATCACCGCTGCTTCGGATTCCGTCCGGACAAGGGCAGGCCGACGTCTTCTCGCGTGTGGTCGTGCAGCCCGCCCGTGCGTGCTGTCCAGCAGACGCCGCCAGCTTCTGCGCGGCGCCAATGGGCCGCAGGCCGGCCTGCTCCAGCGTCGGCGTGGTTCGTCACCGCCACCGCTGACCGGCCCTTCAAGAACGGGGCCTCCAGCATGCAGCGCTGTGTCGTCTGGCCAATTCTTGTCACCGTTTTCGTCGCTCAAGGTGAACTTCCACCCGGGTGACATGTTCGCCGAAGTGCTCCAGCGCCTGCTCGATCGTGCACTTACCTCAGCGGCCAGCGCCTCGGTGCCATCGATGTGGACGTCGTGTTGAGTTGGACTCTTCTGGGGTTCTCTCTATGGGGTACGAGATAGAGACGGTGTGCGACGCGGCGCTGCCGTCATGAACAAGGACAAGCGCGACGGATCAGTGCCTGAAAACTGCCCCCACGCCGGACGAACAAGGCATGCGCACGGCCGGCAGGAAACATGGACCTCAACTCCCATGGCGTTCGACAGCGCAACCCAGGTCGTCGAACACGAGTCGTCCGCGCGCGGGTTGTCGAGATCGGCCAGCATCGATGCGCCCGGTCACCCGTCGATCGCCCCGGCCATCTGGCGCCGGCCATCAAGGCCGTCTGGCCAGTCAGGAACGGGTTGTGGCTGACCCGCGCGGAACAGGTGGGGTGTTCGGCAAGGCGCCAGCATTCAAGGGCATAGCCTGACGGCGCGAGTGGTGGTTCCAGCACGGCACGGTCCACCGCGCGGAAGAAGCGCATCGGCGTCGCCCTCGACCCCAGTCTTCTTTGGCCACATGGCCAGGTGCATGGCCATGTGGTGGCCGCCCGATGCCGCCATAACGAAGACACGTGGTGTGCGACTCGGTGTGCTCTTCGCCCAGTGCCGCGGTCCATCGTCTGCGCACGCGGCCGCCAGCGCACGGCATCGGAGCGCGTTGCCGATCACCTTCGTAGAGCTGCACTTGTGCAGGCTCAGCGCCAGCACCTGGTAAGAGCGACAGGCAAGGGCCGCCTCGAACGTCGCCATTTCGTAAAGGCTCGCCTGGGTGAGTTGTGTCCGGGCGGCGTGTATGTTTGGGACTTTCATGTCCCGATTCCTTCGTGGTGTCAGTGGATCGCGGCATGCAGTGACATCGGCAGCCACACGCCCTCCCGGACCCGGGACGGCAACCAGCACGCAATCCGAGGCAAGCATTCGTCTGCCCAGCCCGCGTGACTTCGTCTGTACGCAGCGCACACACACTCGAACCGTTCGGTAACGCACGGTACAAAGCCCGCACGGTGCGTGATAAATCAGCGCAAGATTGATCCCACGCGCGCGAACTGCGCCACGTAACTCTTGAGGAACCGGCGCACGGGTTTCGGTCACTGCGAACCAATGAATTCAGGGCGGTCGGGCGTTTGCCGGCATCACATTCGAGCCGCGAGGCCCAACTCGCCAATCCTGATCGGTTCGTTTTGGCTGGCCGACAGCGGTTGGTATCCGCCATTCTGCCTGAAGTCGAAAGCGGCGACAGGCGCCCGCCGCGAGATGAGTTGCTTGACTGGCGAAAGCCGTCGTTGCGTCAGCGTGAAGCTCCTGCAGCGCCTGTGTCGCGCCTGTGAAGGCCGCCTCGACGGCGAGCAGATCGTCCCGCCTCTCGCACAGCTTCCCCGCGCCCCTCTAAACGATCATGTCCCGCGTGGCGTTGGAGCAGGCCATGTCCTGCGCGTGTTTGCATGTGTCCCTGCGATCTGGCCGATAGCATTCGAGCAATTGCGGATCGCCCAGCGGCCGGGTTTCCGCAAGAGCGCTTTGCCTGATCTGGTTGAAAGGCTGTGTCCAACGATCCTGCTACAACGAGGGCCCCGGGCGCCATCACAGCCCGCAAGCCGCCCGTGAGGGGTCGAATCGCAGGGCTGACGGCATGCCGCGTCGGCCGAGTTCCGCACAGGGCCCGAGCCCCAGTCGATCCCACGCAGAACATTGCGTGAACGGGTCCGTTGATGCCCGGCGACCAGCCGCCCGCCCGGCGATCTCGACAACTGGTCGAAGGAGAAACTCGACATCCTGGGCGGCAGTGCGCTGGTTCCGAGCCGAAGGCGGCGTTCAGCTTGTCGACCAGGGTTTCGGTGACCCGATCCCGGGCCAGACCCATCACCAACGCCCGCCCTTTGACGAGGTAGTGCCCGGGCCGGCGCTCCAGCCGAAGCAGCAGATCTTCCTCGGTGGCCCCAGGCCAATCAGGGCGTCGGCGTCGATCTGCTGAGATAAAGCCGTCTTCGACGGGAGCCCACGGGACGGGCCTCGCGTGCCGAACGCCGCCGGAGGTCGGCATCAGTCGGCGCATTCGAGGATTCGGATCCAGGCTGCCCAGGGGCCGGGAAACAGCCTGTCGATCCGTCCTCCAGTTCCCTGCGGACCCTGCACGCCTCATCGGCCTGGATCGAGACGCGAGACGTGATGGAATGAAGTAGATCAGCCACCCCGAATGCTGACCATGGCCAGCAACCGTCCCGAATGCTGACGGCCGAGGTGAGGCACGGAAGGCCCCCCCTCGCGACGCGCCGATGGTGCGCAGCACGAGCACGCATAGACGAACGTAGCCACGAAAGGGTGCCCAGCACCACCTGATTGGCGGTGTCCCCGCGGCATCGAAGTTGCGCAGCAGGCGGGGGCCCTGCTGGGACGAGGCGAGCGACAGCGCGACGAGCGTCATCCGAGAACACGGTCCCGGCGATTGGCATCATCGACCCGCCACGGGCCCGCACAAGGCCTCACACGCCTCGGCACTCACCGGATAAATCCAGCCCAGGCGCTGCAATCCTAGCCCATCATCGATGGCCTTTGTCGAGCGGCTTTGTCGAGCCCGACGGCAATAGGGGCCAGTTGCCGCGGCCATGACGCGCCAGACCGCTGGCACGAACCAGAAACTGGATTCGAAGGCGATCCAATTATTCAGCAAGCAGTGTTTTCAATGAATGCCTCACTTCAACTTCGTTAGGCCTCGTCTACGAAAAATAGTCAGCACACGCATATTTGCTTATCATGATTCCGGAATCGAAACGATATGTTTGCCCTAATTGAATTCAAAAAATTCCCCAGCGGCTTCAAAATTCATTTTACGAGACCATCCGTCGTATTGTCGCCTGTGTTGATTACAATATCGGCCGCATAGCTGTTTAATTTTTCTAACAGCAATAATCCTTCCCATACCCAGTGACGAGAGCCAAAATGCATATCTGAGATGTGTGTATATTCATTTCGTATCCTGAACACATGGGATATCCCATTTTGCCGAAATAGGTTGCATTACCCGTGGATTGATAAAGAAAAGTATTAGTACCTTTAACTAAACAAAAATTGCTTTTGCATTTAGGCAGGGTTGGGAACTGAACAGTAGCCTCATTCAAATTTGTTCCCCAAACAAGAATTACAGGTAAGGTGGCCCTGCCGTTGTTATCTCACCCGTTTGTAGGTCAACTTTCCTTGGTTTTTTTATCAAGGACTTAAGTGCGGAGCTAGTGGCATCGATTACAGCAGCTAGAAGAAGAAGTGCTCCAGCACAAGTCTTGATGGGTTTAGTTTTTTCTTTTGGCTGCATCGCCCAGTTTCTTTTGCACGGCAATATTTATCAAATCGCGTGCCATATATCCTTCAACTCCTGGCCTTGCTCGACGACTAAACTCCTCAGCGCTGTTTAGTTTTGCTCCGCGTGCTTTTTCCAATGCAAACGTCATACTGCTTCACGAATCGCGTTTCGTTCGGCTAAATAGGTCTTAAATGAAATTTCTCAGCCGAGTAAATCGTATTTCTGGTGTCATGTAGTCTTTGTTTTTCTTCTTTTCCATTTTAAAATCTCACGTAACTTTCTAATGAATTATTCGCGCCAAGCCTAACACCTACACCGACATTCCATCGGTGCGATAGCGTACAGAAGGGTTCTGTTGTTGCCATAGAGAGTTTGCACGAAGAGCAATTTTTAATTCCAGGTTGATAAAAATGCAAATAACTTTTTTTGTTAACTTGAAAAATAGTGCTCTATTTGCTTCAGAACCTGTTCGTTTTTTAGCTTTTCAGCCCCTTTGCTCAAAAAAAGACGGTTTAACCTGCTGAATCGATACGCCAACGTTTCATGTTATAGCCCACACAGTAAACCAAAACGCGCTCGGTTACGCTGCCTGCCAAGGTATCTGGCTTTGCCATTCTTCCATAATGAAGTTTGAGTATGCCAAAGAACGTTTCTATCCTACTGTGCGCGTACCCAGAGTTCATTCGTAAGTGTTTTTTGAGCCTGTGTTAATGGTGATGGTTTCGATAGGCTGCTTTCTAATACACGGTTAAGAAATACTTTTTCTTTGATGCGCTTTTATGGCGTTTCTGATACGCCACTGTCGGGCATAAACTTCTTTTCACTGCCGGTAAACAGGCTTCAAATACAATGGAAATCAATGCCACGTACCGCAGAATAATCATAAGGTTTTTATAAAACCATCCTCTTCAACATTGATGTGCGCCTTAAATCCATTAGGTCGTGACGTTACCAATCTGAACATTTTTTACGTTATAAGCCGTTCAGGGTCTTGTGTTTTTTTCCGTCTTTGCCTTTGCCAGGACGGTTTTGTTTTGCTCGATAACAACTTGGCATCAATAATGCTAACATTTCACCATAGCGATCAATAATCCCTGTTTCGTTAGCTGTTGGGTTAATTTCTTCGAGGCGGGTTTCCATACAATGCCCTCGCTTTCAGCAAGTTTTGCGAGCGCAGAAAGTTGAATGGTCAGGCACTGAATGCACTTAAACTTAAATCAACGAGCGGCGAAATAATAAATCATCTTGCCAGCTGCTTCCAGGCCCGGTCACTCAAACCGTAACCGGCTGCAGTAATAATGCCGTAACCATCTTAAGGGCGGCCAGGCTTTTTCTCCACGACGTTTTAGTGTGTGTTGACTGAGTAGATTTTCGAGGCGTGACCAGTTTAGTAATTATGCCACAATCATCCAGCTCTTCAAGGGCTGAATGTGTACTGACCAAGCACTGCTAAGCTGAGTTGTTTTAAGTTTTTTCCAGGCCAATTTTTGTTTCTGTTTTTATTAAAATGAAATTACCATAAATCCGAATTTAATGACCTTCGTGCAAAGGTCATACAGAATAAATATTTGCCATTCACACAAGGCAAAAATAATGAACAAAGACTGCCACATAAGCGAAGGCGCCGTAATTGGGCTCTGGTATCCGGGAAAATTGATTCTAAAGAAAGAGAATAAATGGATGAGCTACTTCGACAAGCATTATCGCAGAACATGGAGTACAATATACTGGTTTTGTGGATGGCTTGTTGCTGGCAGCAGCCCATTTGGGAAATTAGCGGGTATAAGGTGAGAAGCAATTTGAATTAGTCATTTCCAGGATGCATGGAACGGGGTTAAAGAGTAGGTGGCTTAACAAGTCAGCTCGCTTCATGCGCATGGTCCGATGGTCGATGGCCGTTGGCGGTAGGTCGGTCGTGGTATCTTCTCGACACTCGGTGTGGTTGTCGGATCGCTGGTGCATGGGGCATGGCTCAGCTTCGCGGTCGCGGGCTCAATCGCGCCTGGCGCGGGATATAGCTACGTAAACTCCCATCATTTACGGCGGAAGGGGTGGAGCGTTCACTAGCTTTCCTCCGAGAGATTAATGCAGATGGTTCGCCGGCAGCCTCTCGTGGTCCTCAAATCGTTTGGGTACGTGCTCACAATGCGGTGTAAAAATGCTTTACCTTCGACAGTACCGCTCGACACGGTTCGTTGATCTCTGGCAACTGGTTTTCCACGTCTTGCTGGCAATTGCCAATCATGGCTTTGTTTGATTGGCTAAAATCTGCGGGAGTCCGGTGAGGCCTGGCGGCGGCGAAGGTTTTTCTCGTGTGGTCAAACTGGTCGTGCTTGTGGGGTTGCCGGTTGGGGGCTTGCTCAGTGGGATCCGCGCGCGATGCTAATCGCGGCGTGTGGGACGGACGCCGGGATTTCAGCGCAGCGCTGTCGTGCGGCGTCCGTGTTCATGGCGTACGAGGGATTCAATCTGTTGACTACGATTACAATGACATTGAGACCCGGAGAGATATTGCCCCGCGCAGTACTGTCGCGCGATCGTTCATTGTGACCGTAGTCTACGTTGCCGTTGCCCTTGGAAACGGTCATGCTGAATCGGACGCGGAATCAGGTAGTGCAGTACAAAGAGGTCGCGGCTGGCCCAATGCCGGCCGCCAGGCGCTCGAACCGTGGTGTAGTCGTCGTCACGATTGGCCCGGCGTTTTCAACTGGCTTCGGGCCCATCAACGCCACGCTCTTTGCCACAGCACGTCTTTGCGAAAAAGGTGGCCGAGGATGGTGAGTTGCCGCGGCAGGATCAACAAGATGCGGCAAGGCATCAGATCGGGCGGTACAATCGTGTAGGTACGATGCAAGCGGTACTTGCGCTGTAGGAACCTCACCAACCCTGTTGAGGCCGCCAGCCTAACGTCCTTTTTACCTTTACCGTCGTATGCGACTCGCTTTTTTATCAAGGCGCAGGCGCGCGGGTTAAATTACATGGATTTGGAGTGCTGCTGGAGCCATTGCTTCAGTTTACTCTTATTGTCAGTTGATCGAAACCGACCCGCTGGCGCTTGTTTTTCTCGGCCTGCTGGGTGCTCGTCGCTTTGTTCGGCGGCCGATACTGCTACGCCACGTCAAAAACGGAAATACCGTCATCGTTGAGCGGAGAATGGTGTCTTTTGCTTGACGCGGTAGAACCATCTACGATGTGCGTTGTCACGAGCGTATAGGCGACGATCTGCCCAGCCCGCTGAAAACCGCCAAGTCCGTGCACGAGGCCAGTTCGAAGAGCGCGTCCTTGCAGTGTGGCCAGAGTTCGGTCATGTGCATCGGGAATTCTCAATGATTCAGTGTGTCGCAGGTGCCGCGCTACCGCGCTACTTGGTCGAGCGGACCCGCCTTTTCCACCTCGCTGAGCTTGGTGATCGTTCGGCCTCGCCCTCGACGCGCGCGATGAACCTTGCCCTGCGTGTCCAGCACGAACACGAATGCCTTGGCACTGTCGCTCGGGATGTAAAGCGCTTTCCGAGGTCGATTCGTTCAAGATCCAGGTCTGGTCCATGTAGCGCGCCGGAAATTTTTTTCCTTGGGCCTGCCGATCGCGTCTTCTTTCGCGCATGAAAACGGCCAGGTCGATCGCGAGCACGTCTCGGATGCGCACCCCGCTCTGGTCGAACGTTCTTGCGCAGCGCTTCGGCCACAAGCGGGTGTCCCTGGCGGCATCCGTGCTCGGCGTTGATGATCAGGATCGTCGGCTGGCCGACAACGGGGCGGTCGCGCTTTTCCCCCAGTCAGCGCGGTCGCCGTGAAATCGGGGACTCGGCTGCTCGAGAGCTTGCCGCCCAAGCGCCGACCGGTGCAGCAGGCAAGCAGGCGCAAGTGCACGTCGTAATGGATTTTTCATGCAGGTTCTCCTTTTTTTGCTTGCTTTGAGAGGGGCCCACTGCACAGCCCAGTCTCCGATCAAACTGTAGCTTACGCGGGACCTGCGTGGGTTGTCTGTCACGGCGACGCACACAGGCGGCTACGGAACGATTGGACACCGAACCCTGCCTGGCGGGCGCGCAACGAGTGCGGCCGCTGGTGAAGCACAACGTCGTTTGCCGGTCCCTTGACCTCGATGGTCAGTGAGCCCTTTGCCGTTGATGGGGTCCGCCGATGACTGCGCCGCTCGTCCTTGTGACCGCCGTCGAGCTCGCCAGTCAGCATCGCCTCGCTGGAAGTGAAGGCGGACATGCCGCGCTGGCAGATGAGCGACTCGGATCTGGCCGATGTGTTGCCTTTCTCAAGGCCTTTCTGAAGTGAAGTGCGCCGCGAGGCGAAGGCGCCGCGATGGGCAGTCCCTGCATCTGCCTTTCCTAACATTGCTTTCGCATCGTGCCACTCTCGGCGGCCAGTGGTGCCGTGTATGTGGTATGGCCAGCCGGGTGCCTGGTTCAGCAAAGGGCGAAGGCACCACCTGAAATAGCTCCAGCTCAGCGGCTGCATCCAGACTATGGCGACGGCTTATGGTCGACCTCGACAGCAATAAGTGGCCAGACGCCGGCTGACCGCAAGGAACCGGGCGAAAAGCGAAGGACTCCGACGTCGAGCGTTCTCGCCCTGCGGCTGTACATCGACTCGTGCCTCAGGAATTGGTTCGCATTCCACGAATTTGGCAGATCCGCGTTTTTAGTAATCGGTGACATTGTGTGAGTAACCGTAAAAACTGTTGAGGCGGTACCCAGCATTGATATTGTAAAAATTGTTTGATTAAGGCATAAACCTTGTTCTCGCGATTCGAAACAGAGGAAGGTCGGTGCGTAATAGCAAGGGTGTTCATCTATAACCCGAATCAGTCGGTCGGCAGATCAGCTTATTTTGCCCCAATGAAGTAAAAAATTTTAAGCAATTCTGGACAAATGGTTATTTTTCATGGTATTGGCGCCTATTTAAGATGTAAATATATGAAAATAAAGAATAAAAATAAAAAATAGCTTATTTACTAATCGAGTGGGAATATCGCGTTTATCATCTGTTGATTGAAGGCCGTGTTCAAAGGTGTCGGCATCGATGTGGCGCAAGTCGCAGCGAAGAAAGCAGGTGGTAACAGGCTGGTGGCGTAACCTGCGCAGTGGAACAGGTTGAGAATGGTGGCCGGAAGGGAACCTGCTCTACTGGAGGCAGTTTACTTGAGTGGGCCTGGCAAGGACCGAATTTTTTTTGCACAGATCACTGATATCAGTGGCTGGAAAAAATACAGCTACCGGGATTTCCCAGTTTTGGAGAATTCGTTAGTCCAATAATAATGAGGAGACGGCCATGGCACAACGTTTTTAATAGTAAAGGTTTTTATTACGTTTGCGTTTGCCGTTTTGCTGGTATTATAGTTTATAACCCGAGTTGGTACAAGTTTATTACATGGGGCTAATGAAGCTCTGTTTGGGCAAACGCTGGTATGAAACATCAACGCCTCCATTTGCCATGGCCCCGTTTATTATTCTGATTGGCTGGACGTTTTATCTCAGAGCAACATTCTGCTCATTGGTGGATTTTGGTCTGATCCTCGCTTTTTGCCTTTTTGCCATTATTATCTGGTGCTTTTTGTCTGGGTATTCTTGAGCTCCGGCATCCATGCAGCCTTTACTTTATCATTTTGTTCTTATTGCTAACTGGTTCTGGCGGTGGGTATGGTCCTGTCACATATTCCGACGTCGTTATTCGGTCAGGCGTATATGGATTGAAATGTGATGAATAATCAGCAATATTTTTTGGTCACAGGTTCATAAAACCATTTAGATATCCCAATTTTTCAGCCTTGAGTTAAGCCTTAAGCATTATCTTTCTTCTAACCTTATATCAATGCACAACATTGATATTTCATCTAAGTTGAAGGATTAACCATGGCTTTTTTTCTCGACTAAGACCAAATCGAGAATTACTTTTTGGCTGTCTGCTTTGCAGCACTATATTAAGTGGTTGTCTCTGGTTTAGCAGCATCAGTTTGCAGAAGCCACAGAGCTATAACCAATGGATCTTAACAAATTATCAGTTCAGCAAAACGCTGACTATCAATGGATTGACGATAATTTATCCGGACTAGACCTTTCACCCTGAATCTGGGCATTTGATCGTAATTAATTAATAATCCTGAACAAATCGTGGTGCTCAGACAAAACGTGAATTATTACGAAAAAAAATTGATTTAGTAGGTTTTTTTCAGATACCGAAGTATTTGATTACCTCGGTGGCTAACCAATTTATTGTAAGTGAAGAACGCCCACAAACCATTAGCTATTTGTGAAGTCTCGATACTACGACACAAATTTCACTACCCTGCATGGTAAAAACGCTCCGCATTGCTTTCCCCTGAAAAAAGCGAATAAAGGAATCGAAGGCAATTGCTTTTTCGCAGCAAATGGGGTGTTTTTGTTCAAGAAAAGCCTGCCAGAATTTCTGCATTTTCTCGTTAGATAAAATGAAGAAATACCGGCCAGTTTGTGTGATTAAAAAACCTGCTCTTGATGTTGGATGATTTTTTTCGGGCCTGACTCTTGCGCAAGGCAGAAGAAAATTACTGGTTTTAAGTGATGATCGCATAGCTGCATGTGATGATTAAATGGTAATGAAAGCATCACGAAAAGATAGGCAGTGGCCCTATCGTCTTTGGCCAAAGATGAACACCCGAAGGCGTGACCGCGGATGCTTGAGGGGAATATTATATTCGTGGGAGAACGCCAACCATTAACTATTCCTCACAGAATCCACAACCCTTTTGTAAAGATTCTAAGCATAAAAAAGGGGCGGTTCTCCGCCTTTTTTTATTTTTCCATTCACTCGACTTCACGCTTCATTAGGTGGATGCTGAGACAATTACCAACCGCCCCGTCCAGTTAGTCGGAATATTCACCGCGTGGGTTTATCGAGTCGTTCAATAAGGTAATGCGCACCAAGTAATCCCGTTGCGCCTGCGTAAATTGGCCGGTAAACCGTTCACAACTTTGATAAGCCATCATAAAGGACAATGCACTGCTGAAGGTCGGCACAGGACGCCCCCAACTCAATGGCAACAGATGAACGCGCTTTTCGCCGAACCTGGCAAGGCTTCGGATAATGGCCATCGATACAAAAGTTATCCAGCAACAGATTTCCCAGTGTTGGATTACGTTCACAGCATCACGAAATAATTGCCCGAAGAAACCGACTGCGGAATAATACAACCGCCACGCCACAATCAAGCAATACCACCATAATTACGCTCCCAGCCATAAGGTTTTTAGCCGCTCACGCCATCACATATAACCTTGGGCATGACGGAAATGATTTTTTGAGGTAATAAGGCATCACGGATGGCATTTACCATTTCCAGTTTCATGCTTTGAAAAACTCACTGGTCACGCCGGTAACACAATGTGAAAGCGGTTACCCTTCGTCCTGAGTGACGATAAACAGCGGGCGAATACTGCTTCCTCCAATCAAGGTTAATGGAATGCCCAAGATCGAGAGCATTCATGCCGGTCCATTTACCGTGGCCCCTTCTGCTCCCAGCCGTACCAAATATTGATCGATTAATAAGCTTGCCGTTCCGGTTTCTTTACCGGCAGATATATCGCGGGTAATCTCTATAAGATATGAGTCCAGAACACCTTCATTCCATTCAGCAAACACCTTGCTGAATCTTCATCACCGGACATACCCAGTCCTCACGCCATCAATCTGATAGGCCTTCGCAAATCAGTGCAAATTCGCCGTACTCACCATCCGTTATGCAACCATTTTTACGTAATATGGCCTGCAACCATCATTGCCGACCCAGTCACAACAAGGCTCACCATCAACTTGCGCGGCAATGGACCTGGAAATGGGTTTAATTCGCAGAGCCACGCTGCATAATTAACCGCGGGGCATTAGAGAAGGTCCGAAAACGGGCGCCCTCTCACCACCGAAACACCACTTGCGACAAACAGGAAGCCTTTTTTTATGCAGTCAATGTTGCGTCTGTCAACTTAGGATTTAAAATAGCGAGTTACCGCCATCAATAAATAATGTCACCTTATCCAGAATAGGTGACCAGTTGCCCTCAATAACAAGCATCTCACCACAAGGTCCCGCTTTTCACATTAACATCACGCGACGTGGAAATTGCAGGCTTTCGACAAAACTTTCATTCAATGCAGCCAATAAATTGGTATCTTGGCTGGCCCTGCAAGGAACTCATCGACTTTAGACGCGGTAACGTTAAAAACCGCAACTTTAAAGCCTTTACAATCATATTCAGCCACCAGGTTCTGTCCCATAACAGCCAAACCCCACTAAAACCAATATCGCTTTTTGTATTTGTATTTTGAATCAAATTTCCACAGTCATTTTTGATCTACCACCTTTTATGTATTCGCCTCGAGCTCACGGGTAGAACCACCCAATGCGGCAGGTTTCCGGAGGCATCACATTCCAAGAGGCACCGCACACCTCAATAAATTCGCTTTACACTTGCCCCACATAGTATGAGTAAAGGAAATGATCTCGGGAGTCATGCGGCCATTATCAACTCGGTATCGTGCGGAAAATCAACGCACGACTGTCATCGGTCACCCGGCACTTGGATGGTTTTTAATGCTGTTTAAGAAAATTCGATGTCAATATCCAAGTTCATCTGTATTACAGACCATGCATATTCAAATTTACTGCCATCGATCATCGCTTATTGTATTTTCCCGGTATTCAATGCAGCTGAAACGTCATAATCCCAGTCATATCACGTCGTTGATAGTTTTCCTGCATTTTGGTGTTTCATCAGCTTGCTGCAAAATATTACGGCAATTGCATTTTGGACCCGCTTGCCTGCATTGATGAAATGCCTCACGTCCATAAATCACAAATCAATATCCGACGATTTTTTGCTGGTTTAACAGCAATTGAGCAGTCAGTCCTATTGCATCAATATCCCACTGAATATTGCCGAAAAATCGCTATTAATTTTATGCAGTTTGTGCTGCAGCGAATCTTCTTGCTGGCTGATTCAGATATATAGCAGTCGTATTTAGGATGAGAAATTCCGTCCACTGGGCACCTGCATGAATGCCTGCGTCAAACTGGGCTGGAATAATAATAAAAATTCTGAATGTGTCGGTTCAAAAGTAGCGATTTTGCCTGTCGGTAATCGACCTTATGCCAGCATTTTTGGATCATGCAACAAGCGGTAAAAAAACACAACTTTCTGAATTATGTGAGTGCAATAGCTGAACCACAGCAAATATCAATGCCATCTCATTTCAATGAAGTCTTTGGGCAGATACGGAAACCTCTGTCCTGTCCTTCAAAAACTTACCTCCCCTTAGTTTAATTAACGTTAATCAATTCTGTTATGGCTTGGTCTGTTATTCTACATATGCCGCGCCAATGTCAGAATTCCATAATCAATAATATTAATAGCAATCAATCAGCATCGACCACTGTCGCCCACAAAAAACGCCGCTTATAGAGATCATGAGCAAGTTGTTCAGCTTGATGTTATTGTGAAACAATCGAGCTGCTGTCGTAGTCATGCTTGGTTGAATTCTGGTAATAGATTGACTCACTCCATGAAACACCCTGCAACGATATCAAATTGCCAATCATCCAATAATTCGAATTGCCTTGCCAATCCAGTGCGCGTTTGGCGCACTGAAGTCCGTGATGCAACACAATATTCTGATTTCGCCGGAATAAGTTCTGCAGCTCCTACGTGCCAATATACTGACCGTCGGTATCAAACAGGATAAGATTATCATCTGTTGCAGAGCAGATAATAATCCTCCAGCAAAAATGCCGCCCAACAATGGACGTTAAAGTCGAGCTTGGTCAAAGTCACATAAAGGTTTGTGAGTCAATTTCCTAAACAGTTGGTTGGCCAATAGCCATCCATGGTCTACCGGGCACAATCTGTTTTCCGGTAAATGTTTCAAGCAACCAGGGTGGGTCAAGTTTGTACTGATCCCAGCTGCAGAATTCCTTGGCATGGTCAGTAGCAGACCACAGGCCAGCCAGAACCAATTATCAGTATGGAAATGATCATAACAGCTGTGACCTTATCCCTTTGAGCATGAACCGCAATTCCTCAACATGACATCCACTAAGATAATAAAGCATGCTGAAAATAGCAGCAGGATTTTAAATCGTCGTTAATTTCTGACAAAAAAGGGAAGCCAAGCTCCTTTTACTCTGACAGTCCATCACTTTTGTTTTAACGGTTCAAACAACCTAAGGGCTGTTGAAATTTGTTCACAGCCACCAATGCTGGAGCTTTTTTCGTCCAACAAAGGCGCAGATGAAAAAGCAACAAGGCCCTGTATGCGTCAAATGATCATCGTGAAGGCTTGATTACATCATTACCCGCATGTCTGCCTGATGAATCACCGTTGCGCATATGTAACAAGGCTTTTGCTGATATCCAATCGCATAAAAGTAGCAAAATG
>Ga0163217_1080180_pt1 | contig 19898 bp, 11 predicted proteins | sample SynspAceP_FD_185933 | JGI IMG/M metagenome (GOLD analysis project Ga0163217, IMG submission 185933) | Saline lake microbial communities from Ace Lake in Antarctica - Synechococcus sp. Ace-P (PacBio error correction) | ecosystem: Environmental > Aquatic > Non-marine Saline and Alkaline > Saline ...
AAAAAAAAACTGAAAGGAAAGAGAGATTTCGGGTGGGTTTTTTTTTTTTTTTCCAATAGCCGGGCGTTCCGGTAAAAAATTGGGGATTCACTTTCTAAGCTTGGCAAAACCCAATCATTCTCAAAGTTAAAAAAATTTTAAATCAGCAATTTTCATTCTTTCCCAAGTTTCCGGAGGTAAAATCAGCTAGCCGTTTTTAGATCCAAAAACAAATTGGTTTTGTCATTTAACACAATTTAAAGCCGACAGCTTACACAACATATAGCTTTTGCTAATTACTGCCAATCTTTGAATAAGGCTTTTTGGGTCGGCCAGAAATTTTTATTTTTTCGGTCCATGCCAGCCTGCGGCATAAAACTCCGGGGGTTTCCCAGCCTGTCCACGTAAAACAATCATTTCCATTCTAATCCAAGATCAATTGCTTTCATTTACTTGTTTCTGAAACCGTATCGAGGTAAATGGTAAAATCCAAGCCTTTACTAAAATTCCCAAGGTACGAACCAACAATAGAAGCTATGCCTTTAACAATAATAAATACTTATCTGAGTTATTCGTTTTTGTTTGTTTTTTTTGACATAACTATTTCAGGACGATGCGCTTTTTAATTGCTTCAATTAAACAATTAACTAAGGTATTAGACTATATATCACTTATAGACAACTAAGAATTAACAAATCCTTTATATCTATGAAAACGACTTATTCCGCCACATGCGTGGTAGAATCAGTCGGTTTAGTAGTACTATGACCTTGAAGAAATGGTATATGCCTTAAATCGTTCCAGTTTTCCAAAAGTATGTATGTGCATCAGCTCTGTTTTATGCATGTGAGGTATCCACATTTGGATAGGTCACCCTTTGCAGAATAGAATTTTTTGTTGCAGAAAAATCTTGGAGTTGGACAAATGGTGTCAAATCGGTGTTACACGTTTTGTGTTCAAAGAATAGATTTTCGTTGAAATGAAAGGCGATAAAAAACGGATTGCATAACCAACCGTTGATTTAAAACTTATTTCTGTAGCGAGAGCCAGGGGCACGATTCTCCGACCTCACGGGTTATGAAAGTTGAAAAATCTCTAAATCCACCCCCTTTAATGTCTTGAATTTAGAAAATCCGTTTACCTGTATTAATAACTAAATTTTAACCAAAAAAAAACTGGTATATAATATATTGCCAAATCCGTATTAATAATGATAATGGAAGGGCTTTGGGATGTTGAGTAAAAGATTTTATATAATTTTGTTTGAAAATACTTCCCATGTTTAATTGTCCTTCTAAACCAATTTTTAGTATATTGATACTAATTATAGAATTCGTTGCCTCCCTAATAGAATATTGTTTTATTGAAATTGTAAATTATAAAATAACCTAGCCTAACAAAATGTGCAATAAAAAGAATATTATCTTCCTATCTTATCCATAAATCCCACTTCCCTGTTTGTAATTAGGTCATGCCCCAAAGAAAAAAATTTCCCGTTATAAATTTACAAGGTGACGTATCTCCTGTAGACGGAGGAACTAATTAGCCCTAAGCAAGGTTACATTTGATTCAAGGAAACAGGGTGACCATATCAGCCAACTCCTTCTAATGGATTCTATTTAAAAAATTGGAGTGTGATATACAGGAACAAAAATCCCTATTCCACTTACTATAAAATCGATACAGAGGTATCGCCGTTTTTGAAAAAGACGATTACAGATGGTACGGTTCCAAACCGATATTAAAAGGTGAAAAGTTTAAGTTGTCCTGAACGTCCTATCCGGGAAACTGTAAAATGCGGAATGCTGTTCGGAAAAGTCAAGAAGATTCTGAATGGAGACTCCTGTAAATTTGAAGATGTAGACCAATGTGCAGATAACGCCAGAGGCGAAACATGTGATGAAGCCGGTTGGTTCCATTAGCCAAAGGACACTGACGCTTGAGGTATTACTGATGATTCCTAATGAATGCCCGGACACGGTCAAGGGTTGCAGTTTGATGTTAAAGTTGTGCAGAAAAATCAGCAAGATTGGATGGTGATGGTGGTTCTGAACGATTTAAAGATCTGTGTCCTGGAACTCCCCCAGGGAGACCGTTTAATAGCAAGGTTGTTCCTTCCTCAGACAGATTCTGACGAGATTCTGTTACGATGAGCTGATCAAGTGTCCAGACCCCCATCAACCGAGAGGACCGTTGATAAGAAGGTTGTTCTGATAGTCCAATACCAGGACACGGTGGAATGGAAGAACTGATAATCTATAGAATCAATGTCCAAATACCTCCTTCCTGGAGACCCATGAACTCCGAATGGATGCTCTCACCCAAACTGATTCAGACGGCCGACACTGTTACTGAGATTTAGATCATGTCCTAATACTCCAAACATAAAATAGTAGATGCCCTCAAGGATGCTCAGGTAATCAAAAGGACTCGGATATTGATTGGTCCACAGATATATTGATTTATGTCCTGAACACCATCAGGTGAAAACCGTAGATTCAACCGCTGTTTCTGCACCCCAGCCGACTCAGCTCCTTCAGTAGTAATCTTTGACCAGGCAACAGGCCTAACGCAACAAATGTGAATACACCTATTATATTAGTTTGGTTGGCATCCAACTTATCCGAAGTGATGCTATACCTATGATGTTGTATTAGAAAACGAATCCAACAAGCTTAGATTTTAGTCAGTTCAAAAATCAAACCAGTCCTATCGTTCACTTCATCCGAACTTGGATTGGGAACAACCTACCAATTTTCGGTAGATGCAAAATCAAAACTAACCCTCACGTGACTTCACCCGTGGAAGTAAAGAAATTTTGAAGTCTTCATACACTGATCATTCCACGGACAACAGGGATAGCATGTTTATGGAACAATTAAAATTGAACTCAAGTTTGGAGTGACGGAGAATATTAGTCTACATTTCTACAGGATCATACAGTTACAAGATAATCATCCAACGATGCAGGACTAATGGCCTCTTGTAAATAATTGGCCGATTAACACAGCTGCAATTCCTACAAGGCCTATCACTTGCCTACGGAATGATGAATGGAAAACGTTGGAAACTGAATGGAAGCCTGCAAGTGATCTTTAATATTACTGGCGAAGCAACAAATAAGAGGGACAGACCAAGGCACAAAATAATCGGCGAGGATCCTCGATTGAATTTTCCAATGTCTGATACAGAATGGAGGCACTTATAGTTCAATAAACAAATAGAACTACTTGTGGGTTAAACACTGAATTGCAGGGGTGGAAATAATCTTCAAAGAAAAATGAAGCTGCAAGTCCAATCTTGCTTCAGGTTACAAAATCAGCCGAACTTTTGCAATTAGCGTACGTTTGTAAAGAACTAATAACAGCACATATATTAGATATCCTCTAATGAAAATTTAGAAAAAAATATTGTACAATCAAAATAACTGAGATTTTTATTTTAAAACGTTGCCTAAATTGGTAGTAGTGGTTTTGTCTGCCATAGCCATATTCTGTCCCTTGATCAGGGAAAAAATCACCTTATAAACTTCTGCTTAAGCCCGGCTTTGGAATCCTTGGCCATCCCCCAAATAAATTAAAGGAAAAAGGAACCATAGATAATAGCATTTTTTCAGACTCTAAAATAGCCAACGTCCAATTGGTAGAATCTTTAATTAAGTATAATCCAAAAAAAAAGAGGCATTGTTGTCAATACAAAATCAGACCTTTGGTGATTTATGCATCCAATTCGATGTGGAAAGAGATTGTTAGCCCTTTTTTCCTGTAAACATCCTAAGGTCAATTTTATTTTTTAAGGAAATGGGAAGGCAATAAAAAAATACGGATTGACAGTAACCAATCCTTGATTTTAAAACTTAAGTCTGTAGCGAGAGCGGGCACGATCCCGCGACCTCCGGGTAGAAATTTGGGAAAAAAGCTAAATAGAGAGCGCTATATGGTAACTGTAAATTTGATAAAATCGTTTAACTGTAATAATAGTAAATTTACCAAAATACAATTGTTAACTAATAATAAAATAATCAAATCAATCTAAATAATAGATAAATTTTTCAAGAATTACCAGGAGTTTAAATACCACATTGTTGAATTAACATTCGAAGTTTAATAGACTTTACCAATTTTTTCCATAAATTCCCACCATATAATTCGCTGCGTCAATAGAATGACTTCCTTTTATGAGTTGTAGTTTAAAAACCTACCTAACGCAAATTACAATGAAAAGAATATTATCTTTCCTTAATTATTATAATCCCCACTTTCCTGTTAGTAAAATGTTCAGCTCCAAAAAGATGAATTAACCGGTTTACACCTTTGCCAGGAGAATGTATTTTCCTGTAGATGGAGGAAACTATCAGCCTAAGCAAGGTCCATTTGATCAGGAAGAAACCCAGGTGACCATAACGGCAGTTTCCTTCAAATGGATTCTAATTTTAAATCTGGAGTGCGATAATTTCAGGAACGAAATACTCCCTATTCAATTACAATAACCAATCGGAATACAGAGTTATCGCGTTTTGAAAAAAACGATACGGAAATGGTGATGTGTTCCGGACGATATAGAATAAGTGTCCCTGAAAACGTCTGCGAGCCCGCAAACTGTAAATGTTGATGGTTGTTCGAAAGTCAAGAAAGATTCTGATGGAGATTCTGTAACTTGATATGTGGACCAAATGTGCAGATACGCCAGAGGGCGAAACGGTCGATAATGAAGGTTGTTCTGAAAAAGTCAAAAGGACATCGGAGGAGAAAATGGAGTAACAGATGATCTAGAACAATGTGCAGATACACCAGAGAGCGAAACTGTAATGTGATGGTTTGCTCTGGTAGTGTCAAATGATACTGATGGGAGATGAGTAACAGATGACTAGACCAATTGCAGATACGGCAACAAGCGAAACGGTTGATAATGAAGTTTGTTCTGGTAGTTCAAAAGACATCCGATGGGGATGGGTAAGGATAATGCTAGACCCAATGTCAAATACTCCCTTCCGGATAAGAAGTGAGCTCGAACGATGCTCTGCACCCAAACGATTCAGACGGGGTCACTGTACAGCATGATCTAGCCCAATGATGCAAATACGCCACAGGGCGAAACGGTCGATTAATGAAGGTTGTTCTGAAAGTCAAAAGACACGGATGAGAATGGAGGTAACAGATGATCTAGACCAATGTGCAGATACGCCACAGGGGAACGCTTGAATAATGAAGGTTTCTGATAGTCAAAAGGACGCGATGGAGAAATGGAGTAACAGATGATTCTAGACAATGCGCAATTTACGCCCACAGGCGGAAAACAGTTGATAATGAAGGTTGTTCTGATAGCCAAAAGATAGCAATTCAGACGGGGTTACAGGATGATAATGATAAAAGTCCTGGAACAGATCTGGGCGCACTGTTAATGCCCAAGGTTGCTCGGACACCCAGGTAGATCGATGGAGATACTGGTTAATGATGAATTAGAGCGAGTGTCCAAATACACTACTTGGCAATCCCGTTGATTCCCAGGGTTGTTCCAGAAGTCAAAAGATAGTGATTCTGATGTGTTACTGAGATAAATGATGAGTTGCTCTACGGTATCCCGGGGAGACCAGTGAACTGCTCAGGGTGTTCAGCGGCCCAATTGGGACTCCGATGGTGATGGTGTTGCAGATGGATATTCTGAATTTATGTCCCGGGAAACACAATCCGTGCACCGTAGATGCCAACGGTCTCTGCCGCAAAGACTCGCTCTCTTCAGCGGCTATATTTACCAGGCCCAGCGCCTTAACGCAAACAAAATGTGAATACCCTGTTTCAATGTTGGTTGGCATCCCATCGATTGCCGAAGGAGAGCAATTACTTATTGATGGGGGTGGTAAAAATTTTTTTTTTAGGAACGATTCGGCAAACTTAGATTTAAGTCAGTCCTATCAAACCACGCCATCCTTGCCACTTCACCGAACTTGAATTGAACACACTAACCATTTTCGGTAGAATGCAAATCAACATACTTTTCGTGACTTCAAGTGAAGTGAGAAGTTTTTGAGTCTCATTCATGGATCAATTCACGGACACCAAGATGGTCATGTATTTGGAACAATTAAAATTGGATCCCAAGTTTGGATGACGGAGAATTAGTCTTCAATTCTACAGAATCTACCAGTTACCGAACGATAATCATCCAACCGGTAATGCAGACTATGCGCTTGTATGATGGCCTGTTGTTACACAGCTGCAACTCCTACGAATGGCACTTGCCACGGATTATCATGGAAAACTTTTGGAAACTGAATTAGCACACTGCCGCAATTGATCTCAATATTAACTGTGAATCAACACCAAGAGGGACAGACCAAGGCACAAAGCAATGAAAAATTGGAGGAGTCGATCAGATTAAAGAAATTTCCCAAGGCCGGAATAGAGATGGAACTTCTTACTTCTCAATAACATCAAACGTATTTTGTGGTAACCACGGAAGAAGGGGTGGAAATATTTTTTCAAAGAAAATTACACATTCAAAGTCCAATCATGCTTCAGTTACAAATTCCAGCACGAACACCTTATGCAATTAAGTGGTAACGTTGGGTAAAGAACCCAATAACAGACAACATTGTTTTGGAGATAACTCCCAATGAAAAAATTCATACTAGAATATTGACGACAATAATTTAAAGATGAATTTTTTACAATGCCTAAAATTAATTATGTAAGGTGTCTTGTCTGCCAATACACCATACTCCCCGTTCTTATTTCGGGAACAAAAATCAAATAAAACCATGTGAGGATTAAGAAATTTTTGGTTAACGTCCAACTTTAGATTCTGTTGCAATCCAAATAAATTAAGGAAAAGGATGCTTATGATATAGCAGTTTTTCAGATTCCAATATGACCACGTATCAAATTGTAGATTCTTTTATTAAATGGTGTAACCAAAAAGGAAATTGGCCGTAATACAAATCAGAACTCTTTGGTTAATTCTTATTGGATTCACTTGAAGTATCGGATAGGATACTTGATTATCCATTTCCCTTCATCACTATCCTATATCATTATAAATCTTCCCAATATTTTGTATGCTGAGATAAATGAAAATAAGCCAGAACAATTGTCTTAGATTTCATGTTTTGGTTCATTTTTGCATCGCCCAAAAAAACGAACCAAAATCCCGATACTATCGGGATAGGCCTAAATTTCCTTTTCTTGAAAATCTACGGACTTTTCACTGCCCGCACGTCAGGCGCTTTCACTAAGTGAAATCTCTATGGACGCCTTCCTTCTCCCAATGTGGAAACCCCCTTGATTTGCCTAGAAAATAAAAAATAGGCCGAAAACGACAACCTAACCCTAAACGAGAACTTTATCGTTGTCCTCCTGATCCCGAGGACCGAAACGAAATGTAAACGATTTACATTTATGTCTAGGGGCCAGCTGCGCGTTGCCACTGCTACGCTGGCTCCTCTAAACTAAGGTAAACCTACCTTCGTTTTTTCCGGCCCTGTTTTCGTTTTTAATTCATGCCCTGTCCATTTTTCCGAAATAAAGGTTATCATGAAATCATCTTTTTGGCTTAATGAAAATCCTGAAAAATCGTATATGTGCGACAAATGCATTACAAGCCAAGCAATCGAAGATCCACAAAAAAAAATTACCATTAATACACTCCTTTAAAAAAAAGAATCCTTTGGAGGAATAGTGGTGAACAACTTTGTATAAACACAACATTTATCCTTATCGGCTCAGTTATCTTACGGATGGAGAGAGAGGCATAAAAAAAAACGGATTGGCAGTACACGCAAATCCGAGAAAACTTCAAAGTTTGTTAGCGAGAGGTGGCACTATCCCGCGTACCCGTCCGGTATTATGAATTCCTGCTTGTTTCCATAACTTCCCTAAATTCCGGCCTCCCAGAGAGCGAATTGTATAAAAACGTGTGTTCCAAAAACCGTGTTCAAGTTTGTGTTCACGATTGTTAGTGATAATTTAAAGCAAATTAAGTTGAATTTCTTGGAGCGACTATTTCACTGAATAAAATGTTTCTAGTTAATATTTGCAATATTGATTTTCAAATAATAACCTAATTATTAAAGTCTTGTTTACTAGGATATTGATAGAGTTTATGACCAATGTAAATTATTCCATACAAATCCCTTTGATTACAAGCCAGTTCATGATGAAATTTAATCAATCCACCCCATCATTTTAACAAACGAATATTGTTTTTGTATACAATTTCAAAGACGTCAAACTATTGTACAACGGTTTTTGTGCATGAGTATTAGCTAATTTAAAACCGTCAAGTTTTTCAGAAAGGAATTTACAAAATAAAAATAATAACGAATTGAATTGAATATCAAATCGCTATTACTTATACAAGTAAGTGGGTCTACAGTATTCATTGTTCACTTACTTGTAGTTCCCAGGCCGTAAACTCAAAAGTTTTCATAAGTCTTCCAAGTATTAACTTTGGAGAAATAGCGAGTGTTATAGCAAATCTTCTTCTTTAGAAAATGACTACTCAAATTATCAAATAATTCTTGAGAAATTGGACTAACTTTTAGTTTGTTAAGGTCGTTCAGTAAAATGACAATACAAAGTCTCTCTTTTTCTAAGAAAAGGAGTTTCTTCCAAACACTAAAGAGGATAATCGTATTTCCCGTTCTCCTAAATGTTTCAACTCTTTGTATGCAAAATCACACATAGGCCACAACCATTTATCTTGAGCTTGTTCTTAACCTTAATCATTTCTATCAAATTTTTTTGTCTAATAGAAATTGATAATCGAGTCTTCAATAATTCTATAAATTTATTCAAAACATTTCCATTTGGGAATGTCCTTGATACGTACTTCGTCAAATTTTATTGTTCGAATGATTTATGAAAACCAAATTTATGGAGTCCTCTTTCTGTTATGATAAGGTTATCTTAAAGAAAGAATTTTGTAACATTTTTCCTCATTCGCTTAAAGTATTCTGTGTAATTTCTAAGTAATATGCTATCATATATTTCGGAACTCTTTGGCATGAATCTGGAAATAATTGCCTTTATAATCAGTCAATCTATTTATACTTTTCATTGTAATAAATGGTCGTTTTTACGTTGGAGTTTGCAATCAACATATTTTCAGAGTAAATCAATCTGAATACGTCTTTCGAGTTGCAATAGCATATAATAGAATCCTTTCCTAGATTTTCTTTGTATCAAGTTGTCCGCAAGCTGTCAGCTTTTCCTCCAGGTGCCTTGAATTAGACTAATTGCAAGGAACGGCTATTTATAAAAAAGTCTCACAGCACCTGACTGTCAATCCACCCCTCAAATTATAGATAATTTACCCAACATTGCCTCGAAATTAAGTATCCCTAAAAACCAGATCCCAAAACACAAAGAAATTCCGTTAAGTGCCCTTATTGAAAAATGGAGAAGTTGGAATGGCCGCATTATGCCCGAACAGTTTTTCTGAGCGGCACATATTGCATAATTAGAGAACATCGATTACGTATTCGTTATTATTACAATACAATACGTACCAGCGGTTCCAGATGACATCCTATATGACACAATGAATCGAACTAAACAGCCACTTATTAAAAAATCTATAGTTGCAAATTATCACCTTCAGAAGAATACAATCTTTCTTTTGACACATGTTTCTGCTTCACTATGATGATAAAGACACTTCTCATGAACTATTTTCAGCGAACATAATCATCATTTAGCATACCTTGGAGTTTTAAAAATATGATTGTATTGAAGGTCAATTTACCACGACATCTCTCGTACGGCCATATATGTCAAGACGTTTACGATTATTATGATCAAAATTCTCGTAAGCGAGAGAGAAGGCACTTAGGCTTTTCCAGGATAACCCAATATAGCTGACGAGAATAAAACCAATAGCGTCTCGAGTTTATGCCATCCGATAGCCGTCTAAATGCTATTAAAGATCCATTGCGAGAAGCAAATGTTTATTTATTCAATATGTAGAAAGATACATATAACTAGCAACAAAGAGAGCTAGATCTAGCACGATGCGATATAGTTAGCTAAGGTGATAAATATAACGGCCGAGATAAGAGAAATATTCTCTAAGCATAGGAACATGTAATTTAGCATTGCAATTTTAACCCATAATATCTATCAAAGATCTCAATATCAATATTGAGAGAGAAAGATTGCGATACAAAGTCTTGTCGTACATGGTACAATTCGCACACTTCTCCAATCACTAGAAGATTCATTTATGTAATTTTATAAGAATTAAATATACATATTGTATATATTATAAATAGCGTCCTATATTAATAGGAATACACATATAATTCACAATTTATAATTAATATATACATTGGCATCCACAGAGTGTGTAGCATGCTATATGGAGTTCAATAACATATCAATTTACGCCTCCTCAGTGATTGCTTTAGACTTTGATATAATTTTTATGGAGGTGTTGGCGAAGACATTATCAAGATGTTCTTATTTAGAAACTACTATAAAGATATAGTGTGATGATGGAACACTACAATTTATTTGTCATCACATTTAAGGTGGAATGGATAGATTTTGTTTAGCACAAGCATAGAGACGCCGCGCTGGCTAGCGTTCACATGTAAGCCGGTCACAACAGGAAGAGTTCGAGTGTGAGCTCAATACGTTCTGGGGGGCAATTTTCATTTGCTTTCTCCACATTCTATTCAAGAAGTGGTACATGCCAGCTAAACTATCGGGGGCAGTCCTTCAGATTTTCCATCATTAATTTATGCACCAATTGAGTAGGTGGACCTGTGGTATCTCACACCTTCTACTTAGCTGATTTGGTCATACGGTGAAAGACCTTGATTAGAGAGTTCCTTTTACCTCACCGAATCTGCAGCGCTAATTGTCCTCGTGAGAGAGAGAGAGCCTATTACAAAGTCATTGATGAAAGAACATATATGTGTCTGTTTGCAAGGAACGTCGTTATCTATTAGCAGTTCTAGCTAAGAGGACAGTCCTATCTATAAAATTTATGTGAACACATCTGTGTTTGGTATCTCTTTACTCCATCTTATGAGCGGAATGCACTTCTTGGATCTAGATCAAGATCAAAGTGGTTTTCCTTATTTCCGGTATTATCGAATAATCGGAGTCTAAGTCTGTAATATCAACATCTAAAAAGGGTTTTATTGGAGCAAAATACGAGCCAGCTAAGTTTACGAGTAAATGGTTGGAACTTATTATATTAAAACTATTCATAAAGAGACGTGGAGACAGTGTCACAGATAGCACTTTTTAAACGGCGGGCAATTACATCGTGTCCAAGCTTTACAATTATCGAGTCCAATTTGTTTTTATTTGAGTGGGCCTGCTACAGGCAAATAAGGTTTGGACCTGTTTTTCTTTTGCTAAATGTCGCACTAAGTAATTGCATTAGACCGAAACCAAAATTCATTGGTAAACCTTGATTTCTTCATTGAAGAGTTCCTCGCCAGTACATTTACTATCCTCGTGTTATATAAATATTTTGCAATTTCGTTTACGAGATTCCTTGAGTCATAACTCCCATAATGTATTACGGGGGTTGTTGAACTTCATTCCGTTTTCTGGTTCCTAAATATTGCTTCCCATTTACTCCCCAATTTGCTATTGTACTGTCATCAAATAACTAGCATGGGTTGTTTGTGGATTTTTTTGTCAAGTATGTTCAAACTTCACTTTAGTTGCGTACACCTTCTATAATGAGACGTTTTGTTCTTGTGTTACTGTGTTTCGTACAGTAACTCTAATGTTGATCGTTAATGGCATAACTTAATCTCTAAATTTTGTTAATGCGAAACTGATAAAGAAACTCAAGATTTCGCAGGAGAGAGGTGGAGCAGTCTATTACACTACAGGTATCTTCACGCGATTAGTATCATCGCTCATAACTAGACGCTGATTCGGAAGAGAGAGAGAGTCAGCGAATAGAGCGATTTCATATAATGGCTATAGAACGTGAATGGTAAGTGGTTTCCTAGAACACCTAAATGAAGAGCAGCATGCTACTCTATGTCAGCGAACACGTTGAAAAAGTTTTGGAATATTGGAGCTATAATGGAGTAACCCTCGAGAACTTCATTTAGTAGTGTTTTTACACGGATAGAAACAATTTCTTGTCTGCTTGAAGCGCGAGAATTCTGCCCAGTTACTATGTGTAGCCCACCGAAACTTCCATTTGTGCATCTTAGCAGTTACTTATCCCTATTTCGAAAGCATATATATACATAATTCCACTATCCTCTATACAATCGATAGAAGTTTGGAATTGTTGGTTTGCTTTAAGCAAAAGATTCATAATCCGTAATCCACCAATTGTTTCCATCAAAATTGCGAGGATATGTTTCTTTTTCCTGTATATGTCCCCACAAAGTAGCTATTTTAGGCAACCTTTTATTATCCAGTTTCTTGTCACAATTTCCCTTCTTGAACAACTAATAGGTTGAGTTTACGCTATATAATATGCTCAATAATGTCAACACAAATCAAATTCTCATCTGTAAGGCTAAATTTAGCTTCTTCAATATTGTTTCCTTAGAGGATGCAGTCATTTTAATTGTTGTTAGCCGGTTTGAATAAATTGCGCGTATTTAAATGCCCCATTTAATTTAGTGTTATTTGCTTTTAAATATTTCTTTATAATGAAGAGAATTTCATTATTTGGAAATTTAAATCCAGACAGCCAATTTATTTCGCTATATAACTAATTTCTAATAGCCCAATACGAAGGCCACTCTCTATAAAATAGATAGGAGTTTCTTGACGAATTCTCCCAACCAATCCGTGCACAAAATTTCAATACCCATATTCCTGCTGGAGTTTAATATGTTCCGATTAAATAATCGCTTTTTTTCCTACCCTGTGACAGCCCCGCACCCTGCGTATTCAAAGTTTCCCATGTGGCCTTCTCCAGCAACCCACAACAATCAACACTATTTCGGAGTTGGTCTGATATGTGCTTCACTATGATCCCCAGGGACATAGTACAACACAGGATAACTTCATTTAGGATCTCGACTACATCAGACTATTCCTGAAAATGCCTTCTTTAAATTTTAATAGATCGTTCAAAGTGATTCTGGGAACAATTAAATTGGTACGGATTATCCGTACACCGATTATTTCCCAACCGATTTTTTCCACCATTCCGGAAATAATAAACATCCGGTTTGATGCGAGATGAAGTGTAAGGTCGTGGAACGCCCAGACTCAAGTTATATTATAGCATCTTAAATTTTCTTTTTTTCTAGGTATACGGAATCATTTTTGAAATTGTGCAGTATAACTCGTAAAGATTATCGAAAACAAGTTCGTGTACAATTATAGAGAGTTGCAATCTTTTAACGTGCTTTATCTAATATATATAAAGCAAACATACAGGCTAACTATAAACCTTTACGAGGTGTTTCTAGAGAGCGTCACTTAATAAGGTCTACCCGGTGGGACTAGGAGCATTCGGAATGCCTATGATAGTTGCTATATTTCGTCCTGAGTAGTTACTTTCTCTTAGAGCTTCTTTGCCAAAAAGAAATATTGGAAGACGCTAATTATAAGGTTAAATACTCATTTTTCATTAGTAATAGTGGTATGATTTGAAGGTGTTATTCGCGTCTATAAGACTAGGTCTCGTATAACTGTCATTACGATTTAATGATCTTAATTACCACGATTAGCGAGCTAGCTATTAGCTAAAAATTTTCCCGAAAAAAAAAAAAGTTGGGGGGGGGGGGGGGTGAAAAAAAAAAAAAATCGTACGTAAGTCAAATCCGTTGTAAATGCGTTATTCATTGTTACTGCTGGATTTTTTATTTTAATAATTTTTTAAAGATTTTCCGCTGAAAGTATGCTCCCTTCCATATAGCCAGAGAAAATTCATTAATGGATTCTGTCCCTGAAAAAAATAATTGTACCACCCATAAGTTTTCTGAAAATAACGGATGTCCATTATTTTGATGTGTTATATTGATTATTCGATTAACCATTTAAGACTAAATTCGTCCCGTCCATATTTTTCATAAGTAAAGTTAAAGAGTCGAAGCATCTTTTCCCAAAAATTCTTCTAAATTTGCCTAATACAAGTTCCTTCTGAGTTCTTTAGTAATAGGTTGAATGAACTACCATTCAAGAACCTGTTGAAACCAAATTTATCTTCTTCAAAATTTGTATGTCCGTACATTTCAGAAACAATTCCTACATGACTGTACAACATTCCGGAAATCCATTTTTCTCCAAAACGGTTCGGAATTTTCTAAAAAAATTATGCTCCCGCCATCCAAGTCTGGACTCGTGGTAGAACAGCTGAAATTGTTAGCATTCAGGGATAAATTTAATTTGCGAACCCAACCACTGAGCAAGGTAAGCATAAGATAACTTTATCAGCTATATAATGGTTTCTCCAATTATTGGATTGAACTATTAATTCATTTCAATTTTTCAATGGAAACAACTTTTGTTTAAGTTTAATTGTTCAGCATCTATTTTCCAATTCAGCAGTGTTTATCAAACCTCGTTCCGCCTGCAATTCTATAAGAATGGCGTTTCGGCTTCGGGTATAATAAAATCCTGAGCTGGTTTCGCAAATGATCTTGTTGAAATAAAAAGAGCTTTTCCTTTGAAATGAGGGAATTTTTTAATCCAATTCATTCAATAAGGAAATTAAGTTGGATGCATATCAGAGAACCAAGTAGCACCTCATTCCTAGAGGTGTTTATTTTCTCCTTTTATGTGATCCTACCACTCCTATTCTAGCTTCCAAAACCTTTCAAACACATTCTTTTTGATAATGAATAGTGCTAAGGTAAGACCGCGTGAAGTCCGCAACCAAGTCGTATTATTATTCTTTCGTTTTTTTGTTTTCATGAAATTGATATTTTTCAATTCACTGGCAGGTAACGGTTAAGTTATGAAAAGTAGGCGATTCTACTAACACGAATTCCTCCGTTAAGCACAAATTTTGATACGAGCTAAAAGCTTTCAATTTAATTGGCATGTTCGCCTGTTTTTTATATTCATTGTTACCAACTGGCATTTCTTCCACATTGGTACTGGATGTCCGTTATTTATTTTAACCAAGTCCATTTACCACTCTCCAATCCACTTGCTTCCGCACTCAAACTGTATTTTCATTCCCATTCATTTCTTCGTTTGGTCGAAAGTACAGTCCATTCCGGTAGGTTCGGTGTCCGATTGAATCTGTAAAGCAATTGCTTACGAATTTCAAAAATCTCCGCTTTGTCAAATGAATCGCCTGAACCTTTAGTTCCCTTTAATATCCATTGTAGCTCTGGCCAGAATAGTTATCTATAGTCTCCAATTTTTTATGTATTGACCTCAAAGACCTGAAGAAACCCAAACGATTTCCAGCCAAAATCGTTGCAAAGTGCTTGATCTTACCTTTCGTCATTTTGCATTTTGAACTGGAAATAAAAGTGAAAGAAGTTTAAATAATCTCTCGCCTTTTACCATCTTCAAATTTGTCCCTCCTACCTACACTCAATATTTGAATTCATTCAGTATTAAATATTCCAATTGAAAACGCTGGTGTTCATAGTAACGATATTTGCTCGCCGTACCATTGCTCCAACTTGTTTGTTCAGGTTAGTTAAGCTTTGTCAAGCTCTTTGAACCTCAGTAGAGCATTGGAAACCAATTGCTTGCCAATCATTCCGACTGATTAATCCAACCATTTTTGAACAATGGTGGTAAATTAACAAGCTTTTCGGAAAATCAACTTCTTGCTTTTGAGTGTGATTTTCAAATAGAGTTTCTTTCTCGTTTGATTTTAATCTTTAAAGTTGAAAATTGAATATCCAATATTGTCGCCATATGAAAATTAGGTTTGCTATTGAACCAAAAATTTGCGTCCAGACCAAGATTGACAAATCAACACCGTGTGAATAAATCACAGCCAAAAAACCTATCCCACCAATAATTTGAAATGAACAACTATTAAAATGACTGTACTCGCAAAAACGTAGAAAGGTCAAGAACAAAATATTCCGAAGCTTTTGAAAATCGGTTGTGAAATCGCATTAAACTTCAGATATCGCCCAATGCTTTGAAAAAATCCGCTCTGGCGGAATAAATGGATAATTCCGTGGATTCCAATTCATAGTTAAAGCTATTCGCATTGTTTTTTTCTGTTGTTCGTAATACACATATTTACAAAGTTAAAGTCACATGCTTTACACTAGAACTCTGAACTTAGTCTAAAGTTGAACTTGTTTTCCTCTTAGTTCTTTCGTTAAAGTAACCTAAAAATAGTCTCTATAAACATACTCTCAAATTCGTTTCCTTGATCTTTTCAGCACCTACGTATTTTCCTTTAGTGCTGCATTAGATATAACCAGTATACGACTTCCAGCGCATCGCCACATTTTGACATACTTCATCACTTTCATGGTTGATGTGTAGTCATACTTTGGGATTTTTCTGGTATGGTCCATTGAAAAATCATGCAATTCCGCCAGTGTTTCAATTCTAAAGAATTCATGAGCCTAATATGGTTATATTCTTTCAAAAATCGATTTTAGCACGTTGTTGACCTTTAGTTGAATGATAGGTTTGGCCAAAGCACCTTTTAAATCACGTGCATACGGTTCTGCCGTCCATTCGGTCCGGACGTGCCGTCCGGAATACGACTGATCGAATTCCAGTTCAATGAACAAATGATAGCCCTGGTATATTTTTGTATGGCAGCTACAGATCCCGAACGGACTCCCGTTTTCGGTAGTACCTGGTTCGGAAAACGTACTGTTTAAAAACCTTGGTAAACTCCTTCTTGGCGGACTGAAATTCTCTTTGTAATATTCCTTTGCCGTAAACAAAACCTGCTCTTGGAAATCGGCAATGGTCAAGGGTGACAGTATATTTTTGTTGCCCATTAAAAACTTGCCCTTGTAGTCCGCACTCCAAACCTCATTGCACTTCTTTGGATCGAAAATTGGGAATACCCGGTTTACTCTTCTGCTTCGCTTTTGTGTTTAAGCTAGACCATGTTCTAGAAAGAAGTTGTGAACTGGTGAAACCACAGCTTTGGGATAAGTCCTTTAGGGTATTGTTTTACAACAAAATTCGGATTTTTTCGCCCCCCAAAAGCATGTGTTTGCCTTTTAATTTTAAAATGGACTTCTCAACTTTAAAATGATCGGTGTCTGTGGGTGGTTGAATAGGAGCTCTTTTTTTGCTCGATTCAGTCCGATGGCCCATTTTTTCATACCGGGAAATTCAATTGTTAGGCAGTGGCCGGGAGATATTAAAAGACCTACAAAGTTCATTGTGATGTATAGCTTTTGAGTTAACCATTCGTGAATAAATTCTACTTTTTGTTCCATCTTTAGTTTTTGCTTTCCAGACCAGAATAAATCACTTTTCATATTTATGAATCCTAAAAAGTTAAAACTAATGTCCCGTTTCCACTTTGGTAAGGGAATGTCCCTTTACCGTACCCTGTTTGGTGCAACGGTTGGCTTATGGCTAGTAGGGCGGTCGATAAGCGATTACTTTAGGTCTGCTACTAAGCCAAATCTTTTGTATTTTAATTTATTTCTTCTTATACCAAATCAAAAGATTTGGCGACTATGTAAATAGACAACAACCCTTTTTTCGATAAACACTAATCGTTCTACTGTGCTATATATAAGTGTTGTAGCACGTTATTTATTTATATTATATTTTCAATTACAAGAGTTATCTTTTTAGACTGCACATGTTTGTGGAATTTTTGACAGTAATATAATTAAGTTTTTTTTAAAAGAAGAAATATTTGAGAAGCGCTCTAATTTAATCATTTTTTACTCCGGAACAATATGTCATTTGTGCTCCAATTAAAGTAAAGGGTGTTTTATTGAATTAGCTATTTATCTTATTTATTACAGGTACAGGTGGTAAAGAGTCATATTGAAATCATAAGAACACTTTGTGATAAAATTGATTGGCAACATTCGTCACGTCGCTGAAAACTTCGCATAAAAATTTTCAACATATTTGTTTTTTCTTCGTTTTCATAAACGCTTTCCATTGGAATGATTTTTGAATAAAGCTTTTAATGGATTTCCGTTTTGTGCGTGGTAGTAACAATATATGCAGGTGCAGACAAAATAGAAACTTTCCCTTGATTTACTTTCATTAAATTCGAAGGAGTTTTAATAGAACTAATCCCGCCAAATGAAAAAACCCAGCCATACATAACATTTTCAATTTCAAGAGATTAAATTATTTCATTAATCCATGTTCCATAAGAAATCATCTTTCAATTCAATCCTAGTTTCGTCAGCAACTTTGTTTGTTGACGCCAAAAATATCAATTGCGTAAACTCTAAATCCTTACACAAATTATGAATATGTTCAAGGCAATTGGCGCACAAAACCATTTGAACCGTGAACAATAATAATTGAGAATTTGATGATATTTCCAGTTACCATAATATTGTTTCCCCAAAAGTAAGAATTCTACTTCAAGGTATCAAAATTCATATTAAGTTCATCTAATTTTTGGTCATATAAACTAAAATTTCCTTTTTCTTGTTCAGTTTATATAATCGAATCCATTTTTATTAGCTTTTAGAACAAGTTTACTAAAGAAAAGTAGAAAGCAAATACTTAATCATTTTCCAGAAAGCCTTGTTTTATAAACAAGGATAGTAATGTAACTATTAGGATTTTTTGACCCTATAAAACAAGAGTGTATTTCGAATTTCAACCAGAGTTAATTATGCTGTAAATGTTCTTAAAATCAGTGTTAATCCTGTTCCAATTTTTTCCATTGGCGTAATGCTTCCCAACAGACCATGTAGCCTACGTATTCTGTTATAGAAATCTACCATATCTTTTTAAATCTGCTCAATTCCCAAAATTTCTATATCCAACTCTTTTAAAACTTCTTTCTTCAGATAGCCATATAAGCCCCGTCTATATTCGCGTTTCCTCATGGCCACATCGCGTAAATCTGTTGACACCGTATCATCAAATATCCCGAACATTCCTAGCAATGAACTGGCTCCATATCGCTTTCTGATAACAACGACTCCAGGGTATGGTAATCTCTAAAAAGCAAATCAGAAGGAACTCTATTATCCTGCCTGCTTTATAGAAAAAGAAAAATAGTCCATAAGTATCCTACCGCGTGTGACATCTATAATAGATAGCAAAATAGGCGTTTTTGCCCGCACGGGATCCAGACATTTTATATCATTCCAGGCATCAAGAACGGCTTCGAGTAAGTTTACTTCTACTATCACAAAACTTCCGCTCCGAACCACCTTCTGTTTATCCGGTTTTCTAGTTCATAGGCCTTCTCCGCTCATAACCTGTACAGCTTTTTATGGTATCCATAGCCATCAACGCTGTGGTACATGAAGGTGCGGAGGTCACTCACAAGCGAAGGCCACAGTCTATAAATCTCATGACGTTAGAATAATCCGATGATGACCGACCAACAACACCTTGTTACCCACCCCTAAGATCGTATAAGTGAATACTGCGTCCCCTTTTGTGCCAAGAACTTGGTGTGCGTAATAAACTGCTATGAACCATGCGCAAATCCATTATCTTCGTTTTTGCTGATCTTTTCATTAAAAATACTTTGACTAATCTTTCTGGATCGAACGTCCCCAAACTTTTTTTTTAAAACTCACGTTGAACTCCAGTTCGATCTCCTGTACTTAACAACTTACGAAGTATCCTGTTTTCCTCTGCCTCATTAACTCTTTGCGCGACGTGTCAAGGGACTTTAGCCCGCTTCTCCCTGGGTGTAATAATTTCTTCTTCCAACAATAAAAGTGCCCGTACGACACTGTATTTACGACCAGTCTCCCCCTGTTCCATTCTTTCCCGATGAATCTAGATCTCTAGCTTATCTTCCAAAACCCATTTCTGTATTTCATATCTCAAAGGTTATTTATTTGACTAATCTAAAATATCACTCCG
>Ga0163217_1039308_pt1 | contig 19881 bp, 22 predicted proteins | sample SynspAceP_FD_185933 | JGI IMG/M metagenome (GOLD analysis project Ga0163217, IMG submission 185933) | Saline lake microbial communities from Ace Lake in Antarctica - Synechococcus sp. Ace-P (PacBio error correction) | ecosystem: Environmental > Aquatic > Non-marine Saline and Alkaline > Saline ...
AAAGAGAGGAGATGATCAACATGTGGCGGATTCCGGCTTGAACGCGCCTAACCCGGATGGGGCCGCATAGTTTCCCTTTTGAATTTCATCCATGGACCCCGAGACATGGCCGCAGCATCAAACTATGTTTATTTATGCGAACGGGCAAAAAACAAGGCGAGCCAAGGAGTTTCCTGGCCGAGAAGTCCCCTTGGGACACGGCGATCCTATCCTGACCGGGGCCAACCCTTGGAAAACCTGTATACCATTTCTTCATAATCCGCCCCAAACTGCACGTCGTTGGGCATCACGCCGTATGTGGGACCAAAAATTAATCCTGGGTATCTAGAATCTGTTTTTCAGGTCCCCCAGAGGCCCTAGGGTTTTTTGACCTAAATTCCATCCCCCTTTCGCCCAAAAGGGGTAAAATCGCTGGTGCAAAGGACTAGCCCCAAAGTGAGGCGCACCCGTTTTCCGCCCCCATGGGATGACCCCCGAACGAAAAAGGCCCGCTTATCCGATTTGATAAATGTGACCCAAACGTTTTTTTGGTGTTTTTTTTTGTCGCGATTCGATAACCTTTCGCTTAGGTATTTAAGAAAGCGGAGTTTTTTGCGCCTTCTTGGTCCATCGGCTTGTGGTTAAAACGACGATTAATGCGTAAATGGCTTGCAGGGTTTCGACAACCCAAGCGCAGGGAAAAATTGAACTAGCGGGCAAAAATATTGCGCCGGCGGTCCCACCGAACAAGCAGGGCAAGTGAACATGATGTTTTTTTCCAATCCCTATGCCCTGTTCCCCCCACCTATCGATCTGGGAAAAATATCGCCTTTGTTGAAACGCGGCGATATGAACCAAAGCGGATATCGGCCGTTTGCGGGCGTTGAAGAGAAATGCTCAAACTGACTGGCCTCACCAAATTTTGCCCAAGCGCAAGGCCCACCAGAAATATCTGGTGGGCAGCGGCAACGGTGTTTGCGCGTCGCGCGGTGCTCTCGCCAAGCCGCCGAAGCTATTGTTGTTTTACCGAATGAAACCGCTTGGCGCGTTTTTGGACAAAAGTTGCGTCAGGCATACCCACGTTTGAACTGATGGATTATTCAGGAAAAGTAGGGCAAAACCACTTTCGTTATCGTTACCACGACCAAGAAGAAAAGGCAATGATGTTGCCCAGCCGCGTGGGCGGTTATGGATGAGGGGCAGATCATCCAAGGTGGCAAACGCCGGACAGGAATATATGAACGCACCTAATTCCGTTTATGTCGCGACTTTATCGCGATGTGAACATCACATTTCCGGCACTGGTGAAGGCCGCTGGTGAACGAAATGTACAATCTTGATTTGGGTGGCCAAACGAGGCCCCGTTGCTTTGCAAAGCTTCAGTCGCACTTTCAGTGAAAGCCAGCCCAGCCCAATCTCGCAATCAGGCGGAGAAGATCGCCATTTCCCGGGTCGATAAGCCGACAGAAACGAAACGCTGTTCAGGGCACCGTTCTTGATATCGCATATCTCGGCAACCTCAGCAACCTACCACGTTAAACTTGCCGGAGGGCCAAGTTGATCAAGGCCCAAACGGCGAATACGCGACGGTTTGTCACGCCGCAACAATTACGTGGGAAGATCGCTATGGATTTCTGGAGGCGCACCCGCCGGCGTCCCTGTTAGAGCGACTGAATAATACGCCGCTTCATCCTTATTGCAGTGCCTTATGCGTGGTCTCGCGCTGTTTTTGGATCCGCCTTCATTATTGGTTTTAAAATTTCGCTTTCCCTGATTTGGCTTTGTCCATTCCTCCTTATTCTCCGACTGCTAAGGACGGAATCTGGGCGAGTTTTCGGGCAAATTTTGACGTAAGAAAACTTTGTTTTTCTAGCTTTCAGACGATCTGTAACTTGGGAGGGGCTTACCTGAGCAGTTTGAAGATTGCGTTAATATCTACAGTTTTAGCGGTCTTAGTCGGCTATGCCATGGCCTACGGCATGGCGCGGCGCGCCGAGGAATGGGCGTCCAAGCCTTGATGATGCTGGTGGATTTTTGCCGTTTTGGAGAGATTTCCTAATCCGCGTCCTACGCGTGGTTGGTATAATTCTGAGCAACGAGGGGCTGCTGAACAATTTCCTTTCTTTGGCTTTGGGTGTCCAATTGAAAATGCGCCTTTGACGATAATGAAACACGACCAACCGCTGTTTATATAGGAATTTTTACACATATCTGGGCCATTTATTATTCTAACCGATCTATGCCGCGCTGGATCGGCTAGACGAATCCCTGATCGAGGCGCCGAAGATTTGGGGTGTTCCAGCGGCTAAAGGCCGTTTTGGCTGGTTTACTAATTCCGTTTGTCGCGCAACGGATTTCGCAGGGTGCTTCCTTGTAATTTATCCCCCGCGCTGGGCGCGTTTGTGATCCGTCTTTGCCTAGGGGGATCGGGGACGCCTTTATGATTGGTAAGGTCCTTTTCGAGGAGTTCTTTAATAACCCGCGATTGGCCCGTGGCAAGTGCGGTTTGCAAGTGATCTGCTTGTGATCCTGATTGTTTCCCATTGTCCTTGTTTTCAAGCGCAATCCAGCAACGTCAGGCCGAGGTGGAGTCATGAGAAACGCGCGAGCTGGTTGCAATATTTTACGTTCGCTCACCTTGGGTTTGCGTTTCTTATCTCCGATGTTCTTGCTGGTCATCTAAACAGTTTCAACAGCTCAAAACTTGTCACCGTAATGGGCGGGTTTTCGACAAAATGGTATGAGAGTTGCTGCAGAACGTGCGTTCTGAATGCTGCATTGGTTAACGCTTTAAGGTTGCGGTTGGTGTCTTCGACGCTAGGACCGTGTTGGGGACGATGGCGCCTATATCCTGGTGCGGGGGGGGGCGGTTTGCAGGGCGCACGGCTGTTCTCGGGTAATGATTTTACGCGCCGCTTTGTCATGCCAGAGGTGATTACTGGGCTATCCCTGCTTTCTGCTCTTTTCGGGATCGATTGGACCGGGGAACGCTGACGATTTGTGCTGGCACATACGACCTTTTTCGATGTGCCTATGTGTCTGTTGTCGTATCCTCGCGGTTTTGGTGACGTTTTCGACCGGTCCCGCTGGAGGAAGCTGCGCTTGAATGCAATTGGGTGTTTCGTCGCTTTGATGCCTTCCGATTAAGTGACGCACTGCCAATATTGCGCCGGCGGTTTATTTCAGGGTGGCTGCTGGCTTCAACCCTGTCACTGGATGATCTTGTTTATCGCTTCGTTTACCACGGCCGTCTCGACAACTCTACCGATCAAGATCTGGAGGCGCTGTGCGTCTTGGAGTTTCGCCCGAGATCACGGCTTTTCGACCATTATGATCGGTAAATCGTGAACCTCGGGTTATTGCGGGCCGTCTTTTGATTTCTAACGCAAACGGCGATCAAAGCCACGAGATGTTCGGGCGGCTGGAGCGGGCAGTGGCGTGAAATGATGAGCCCCATGAACGATATTTAACGTTTTTTCGCCTATACAGATGAGGCCTAGGAAGAACTTGTTGGTGGGGATCACAACGCTGCGATATTGTGGATCGCCCACCTTGAAGCGGTGAACGTTTAGTGCGATGTTGCAGTCGTGGTGGTGGGGGTTTACGGGCCTTTCTGCGGCGCCATGCCGTTGGCAAGATGGCGGGGTATTTCGGTGTCGTGCTGGAACATAGATACGTCCGCTGGGGGGCATCGGGTCGCAGACGGTGGCTTTTTTGCTGTCTCGGTTGGGGGGCGGCTTGATGAATGCGGCGCTCGACAAGCTTGCGGGGCGGGAAACGATTCGGCTGAACTTTCGCGCAGCGGAAGCTGCGGCACTTAATATTCGTCGACGACCTGATCAGCCGCCATAAATATCGACGTTGGACCGCCACTCTGATTGGCCGAGATCGAATTTGGCCCACCGGCCCAAAGATATGGATTGGTTTTCGGCGCGCGTGTCGACGCGGTGCGCGAAAACTTACCGGGCTGTCCGCGCGGCTGATTGAGAAGAAGGATTTTGCCTCGAACGGCTCTTGTCCCGGCCCGCTTTTCATGGGGCATTGCATATCCCGGCCGGCCTTTGCGCTAAATCCGCGGAAATACGTGACCGACTTGCCCTGCCACGTGCGGTTGAGAAGGCTGGCGCGGTGATCTATCATGACACCGCGGCGATCAAGATACGGGCAGACGACCAAGGGGCATGAAATGCTCAGACGCCGCAAGGTCGACTGAACAGGGAAAAAGTCATTATCGACGAATGGCTATTTCATCTGAAAATGGTGGTGCCAAGTCTAACGGGCGCGCATATCATGCCGCGCAATCGACTGTCCTTGTGACACCGCCCCCTGAAGCAAGACTGAGCTGGAAGAGGCGGGGTGGACGACAGATTTTATGGTTCGGATACGCGCCAATTTGCACTTATTTTCCAGACTCATGCCGGATCGTAGGATGTTGTTCGGGATGGCGGGGCGGCCTATTGACTGGCAACCAGCGCCGAGGGGCGGCGCTGTCGGACGGGTGCGGCGTGATTTCGAAAGTTTTTTCCGCGCCTGGAACATGTGGAAAACGCCCCATCATTGGTCCGGCATGGTATGCTTTTCGCGTGCCCAAATGCGTTTGTCGGGAAGCTTGTCCCGAACCCCGGAGGGCTTGTAATGCAAGTCTTTTTTATCATGGGAAGGTGGGCCATGGGGAGCTACTCTGGCGGATTGATTGCGGATCTGGTTTAATGGAACAAACCCTCGACCGGCCCTACCCACATTTATGCAAAACCCGTTGCAAAAGTTCGAATTTGGGGCGGATGCGCAGGCTGGCTGATGCATTGGGCTAATCTTGGTTTTGCGCTTTCAGACTCCTAGACTGTGGGTGCACCGCTTGGCGTGGCTTCTGACTGTTAATAGCCTTTAGGCATAATATTTTAATGAAGATTGCGGGATGATTGGCCCACCTGTAGTGTCTTGGTTTTTCGGTGTTTTGTTTTTCCCTGATTTCGGTCACGACGTGATTTGCGTCGATAAAGATCCGGCCAAGAATTTGAAAAGCTGGAACAGGGCATCCGTCCGATCTATGAGCCCGGCCCTTGATGATCTGATGGCCAGAAGAATTCGCTGCAGGCGATTGTCTTTCACCGGCGACCTGAAAAAAAGCCTGTGGATGGCGCGGATGCCGTGTTTATCGCCGTCGGCACACCGACCGCGGCGCGGGACGGTCCCATGCCCGATCCTGACTATGTCATGGCGGCCGCTGAAGAAAATCGCAGCCGAGCTTATCCGGTTACGCCGTGCATCGTCACCAAATCGCCGTCCCTGTGGGCACCAACCGCCCAGGTCAAAGCAGGTCGGTCCAAGGCCAACCCGAAGGCAGAGTTCGATGTCGCGGTCCAACCCCGAATTCTTTGCGCGAAGGGGCCGAGATCGATGATTTCATGCGTCCCGACGGCGCGTGGTTTTGTGGGGACCGCAGAATGAACGGCGCCGAGCAAGTGATGAAGGATATCTACCGCCCGCTGTCACTACGCGACCTTTGATCATGTCTACCGATCTGGAAAGCGCCGAGATGATCAAATATGCTGGCCCAATGCATTTCTGGCGACCCAAGATTAACCTTTATTAACGAAATCGGCCGCGGCTCTTGGTGAAGCGTAACCGGCGCGGACCGTGAAGATGGTTCAAAGGCATGGGGCTCGACAATCGATCGGGTCCCAAGTTCCTGCATGCGGGGCCTGGCTATGGTGGCGCTGCTTCCTCGAAAGACACGCAGGCTTTGGCGCGGATGGGGCAGGATCATTTCCGTGCCCATGCAGCTGACGAGGACCGGTGATCAAGGTAAATGAACGAGGTCAACGCGCGATGATCGACAGGTCGTCGATTTTTGTGGCGGCTCGGTGAACGGCAAGACCAATCCGCTGTTTTTTGGGGTGACGTTCAAACGCGAACACGGACGATATGCGGGATTCCCCCGAGCTTGACCATCGTGGCCATCGTTGGTCGGCATGGGTGCCAAGGTGCGTGTGGTTGAATCCGCAAAGGGTAAACGCGAGGGCGAAGCTTTTGTTGCCGGCGGTGTCTTGGATGGTGAACGCCTTATAAGGCCGCGCAAAACGCCGATGCATTGGTTATTCTGAACCGAATGGAAACGAGTTTCGCGCACTGGACCTTAACGCGTATGGCCCAACGGATGGCGAACGCCGGTATTGGCCGGACTTTGCGCAATAATGCTACAGTCCCCAAAGACTCGCGAAAGCGCGCCGGGTTACGGCCTATGTTTCCATCGGGCCGCGAGGGTTCGGCGGTTTACCCAACATCACAGGCACGCGCTTGAAAAGCGCGTGGCCGCGCGTGATCAGCTGCGGTGGGTTTCGCCGCGTGACTTTCGCGAGGGTCATCTGGCGTTGGCGTTCACGGAACGCGCCTTATCGGCGTCAGAGGTTTGATCGACGCAGTGCGGACAACTGAACGCCTGCCTCGTACCCCCGCTTTGGTTGTGTCCTCGGCAGGATCGGGCGGCGGCAGCGTGGCACAGCATAAATGCGGGCCTTCTTTCAGCCGCGTGGCCAACGCTTTGACCGCGGTACTCAAACAAAGAATCGCCCCTGCCAGCTGCTTTGCTCTTGCGGGACTTCTTCAAGGTATTTGAGGATCCCGCCTTGAGGTGGAAACAACGTCCTCGACCCTGACCGATCAGGTAGTTGGTTGATTTTCTCGCAACGGATTGGCCGCCGGTGCAGAACATCGCGATTTTCTTATTGTGAAACCGGTCTTTGTTCGCCTCCCACCAGGCGGGGAATTCGCCAAGCTTTGGGGTTTTCGGGGTCGATGGCCCCGTTGAACGTTCCGATTGCGGACTCATAGTCCCGTTGCGGGGTATCGATCACTGCAACATCGTCCCCGCCCGATCAGATCGTTCCCTCGGCGGGATCGACATAGTGGGCCCGACCTGGCAAGCGGATCGACGTCGGGTTGCCCCTGCGTCAACGATTTCGCGTTTCAGCCGGACTTTCATCTTACCGAAAGGGGGCGCTCGGTGGCGGGTGCTTTCCTTCCACTCCCAGATCGCGCAACCCGGGTAGGGCAACGGATATGCGCAATCACCGCGTCGATGCCCGCACGTGGCCGGCAATCGTGCATTGATGCCCTCTTCGGCGGGCGACAAGCAAACGTGCCCCTTGAACCCTCATGCCGTGCACAAAGGGGCAATCAGCGCTGGCGGCAGGGCATAAGGCGCGGTCAAAGGCGGCTGAAGTGATAAAAGGGGCGGCAATGGTTATACATGCGCGCTGAGATACGCCATGTGCCGGTTCAGGCAAGGGGGTGCCGTGCCACCTGCACCGTGCTACTGTCCGTTAGCCGCAGTTTTGGCCCATGAGGACCTGAATATGACCAAACGCCGTGTCGTGATTGATGTGCAAAATGATTTCTCTGCCTGGCGGGGCGCTTGCTGTGTCGGATGGCGACACGCGATCAATAGAACGGTATCAACGCGCTGATGCAGCAGGCGATGCGTGGTTTTGACGCAGGAACTGGCATCCGGCAGGGCCATTCCTACATTCGCGTCGTCGCACGTCGGGCAGGCCCACGTTTGACGTTGACGCAGAATGCCCCTAACGGCCCGCAAGGTGCTTTGGCCCGACACTGTATTAGGGCAGCGCTGGTGCTGCGTTTCACCCCAAGCTTGGATCCAACCCGTGCGGATATGAATCAATTCGCAAAGGGTAACCACCCGCTAATCGACAGCTATTCCGCCTCTTCGAGAAATGACCAAAAGACCCCCACCGGTTTAGAGGGATCCTGCGCACAGCGGCATTACACAGTTTGTACGATGGTGGGGTTTGGCGCTTGATTTCTGCGTGCAGTTTTTCGGCTGTGGACGCGGCCAAACTAGGCTTTGAACGTTCGAGGTCGCGGCTGGATTTGTGCCGTGCCATTGAAATCTGGGACGGATCGCTGGCTGCCGCCCTAGGATGCGTGATGGCGGCGGGGGTTACTCCTGCGCTAAGAGGGGCATCCTCGACGGGGGCGGATGTTTCAGGATGTCCAGCGCATCCAGCCCGCCAAGCGGTAGCATCGACAGCGACGGTCGCCAGAATGATGCCCCATGACGCCGGCCTTGATTCAACGCTGGCACTGTCGTCCCCATCAGATGGCCAATACGAACCGGCCAGCAACAGCAATACAAGGGTGACAGCACACAAACCAGGCAGTCAATCCGGCTGTCACAGCTGGTCGGATATCTGGTTGGTGTGAATTGGTCCGTCAGAATGACGATCGCCAGCATTGCAACCCGTGATGCGATAGAGGTGCACATGCCAGCGGAAATACGGCGCCCGCCAGATGATCCCCGCTCTGCGGCTTCGATTTCCTGCGTGGGTTTTCGGGTCTCCGAAAATCATGCTCAAGCGCGAACAGGAAAGGATATCCCACCGCGCGACCTGAAAAACGACCCCAGCGCATGTCAAGGTTTCTCCCAGCAGATATTGCCCGCCCACGAGGAACCCAGCAAGACCAGACCGGCCCCCAGCACGGGCCGCACAGGGCAAAGCTTTTGTGCAGGCGTTGGCGGGAAACATTTGCTGTTGCGAAAAGAAAGACGGAAGGCTGCCAATCGGTTCGATCACGACAAACGTGTGATCAACTCTCGCGCAGAGATTGGGCCATTCCAGGCATCTAGGCGCGGCTTCCTTTCGGGGGTTAAGTCGGTGGATTACCACAGGTTTTGCACTGTGTCCAGCGGCAATTCCCTTGGCCCGTCCAAGATTGGATCGGGCCACAAACACACCGCCCTAAGGGAGCTTTAACCATGGTCGACATTGCAAGCCGCGTCTGGAACCACAAGTGGAAGATCGACCCCCGATCGTGCGATCCCTGATCGATACGGATTTCTATAAGCTTTGATGTGTCAGTCGGTTTTCCGCAACAGCCGGAAACGAAGGTCACCTTTAGCCTGATTCACCGGTCCAAACACACATCCCGCCTGGCCGATTTGATTCGACGAAGCGAGCTGCGCGAAAAGTCTGGATCACATCCGGTCCCTTTCGCTTAGCCGCGGTGAAAGCACATGGCTGGCGGGCAATACCTTTTACGGCAAACGCCAGATGTTCCGCCCCGAGTTTTCATGGAGTGGTTCGAAGGGTTTGCGCCTGCCGCCCTACCACCTTGACGCAAAGGGCGACCAAGTACGGCTGACATTCGAAGGGTCGTGGCCCGAAGGTGATGCTATGGGAAATTCCCCGCCCTCAGCGTAATTGATGGAAACTGGCAGTCCGCCCGTGCTTGGATCGCATGGGCCGGTTCGAGCTGCAGGTGCTCTATGCGCGCGGCATGACCGTGTTGGGAAAAGATCGAAGCATTGCGGGGAATACCCAACGCTGTCCGATCGCTGATTTCGGCAAACCTCGTCGCCGCATTCGTTCTTGTGGCAAGACTGGTGCGTGCAGGCCATGCAAGAAGGCTTGGGCAATGCCTTTACCGGCACATCGAACTGCAAAATCGCCATGAGCCGCGAGGTCGAAGCAATTGCACGAACGCGCCACAGAGCTGCCGATGGTTCTAATGCCGCATTGGCGAAGACGATGCCGCGCTGCCTCAGCGCCTATGATGGTTCTGGGCAAAGACTGCAACGAAGGAACACGAAGGCAATCTGCGCATCAATTCTAACCCGACACCTTATGGCACAAAGGGGTTCTTGGCAACGCCCGCCGACTGGCTCGCGGTTTGGACCGGCAATGCCGTGTGGATAGCGGCGATCCGGCGGTCGCGGCGCAAAACGGCGATTGATTGGTGGAAGTCCCGTGGCGAAGAACCCCCAGCGAAAACGTTTTGATTTTCAGTGATGGTCTGGATGTTGCCCCAAAGCCTCAAGGAACTGCACAGCCAGTTTGAGGGCAAGGTCAAAGCCTCGTTTTGGCTGGGGCACCTTGCTGACCAATGATTTTTCGCGGGCTTTGTGCCGGATGATGCGCTCGCCCCGTTCTCTTTGTATGCAAAGCGGTCGAGGCGAACGGACCCTACTGTCCAAACTGTCCGGACAACCCGAACAAGGCATGGGCCGCAGTCAGAGATCGACCGCTACAAACGTGTCTTTGGCGTCGTGTCAGACCGCGCAAAAAGTCATCGTCTGACCACACACGCGAAAGGGGCCGGTGGTTTCCCCACCGGCCCCTTGCCTTAATGTTTTTCCCGCAAGGGTGCAGGGGATACTGGCCGGTCGGGTTAGCCGCGGTCGTCATACCAGTGTCAGCCCGCCCATGCCGTTACCCCGCGCACGGCGACAACATCTTCGAAGCAAAGCCTTCCGGCCTTAAGCTGTGCGCTGAGGTCCCGTTCGCAGGTCGCACGGGGTCCCCGCGCATGTCCATCGACGGCTTCGGCTTGCGCTTTCTTAGTGCTTCGTCAAGGCGCTGTAGTATTGCCCGTTGCCCGACTTCAGTTCGGACCCGTCACAACGTCAAGCTTGGCGTTTGTGTCGAATGCCTCGATCTCGGGACTTCGTTTGCGTCGTTTTGCTCTCTGCCACCAGCGCGCAGTTCCTGGATCAGTTTTGGCCGTAGTTTTTCTTTTGACATTTTGCCGTTCTTGGCTACAGCATCGGTTGCAATCGTTTCACGGTGGAAACCAGTGGATAGTGAACCGGATGCACCAACATCTGCACTAACACACCGACTTAACATCAGCAGCGCCGCCTACGGCAGCCATCTACGGAGTTTGAGCCATCGCCCGCGGTGGAACGGCCAGTTGGCCATCAGGGTCGCGATAGTGTTGTTTGTTGGTAAGTTTCATCTGAGTTCTCCTTGATTTACTACGAATTGCTTGTATGTTCTGTCAGGGGAACAACGGGCCAAAGCCTTGATCCGTTCCAATGGCTGATCTGCCCTGTGGCGGCGATCTGCCCGACACAGGGTTGATACCGGCAAGAACCGGCCGAAATGGCAATTCTGTTTTTTAAAAGTTGATGAACGTCTGCATGCCATGGCAGACACAAGTTATTCTGGCGGATTCAACCCCGTCCGCGCAGCGATTTAACTTCGCCTCGGGTCTTTTTTTGCCTTTAAACCGGCGCTTTTTTCACGATCCCAGCGTGGGCCGTGTCGCAATACGCCTCTTTTGGGAGGTTTTCAGCGCAGCGGTAATCAGATTCTTCAGCCGTTCGGCGAATAATCTCGCGTTGCGCACTGAAACTACGGGTTTCGTCGCATTGCAGTCAAAGCGCCTTCAGTCGTCCAACGCCCTGCCTGCCAAATCGCCGTAAACGGTTTTTTCACAGGCGTCGGTATGGAGGGGAGGTCGCGGCCTCGAACCGAAGCTCTAACCCGCGCTGGATACTTTGTTCACATTCTGGCCGCCTGGCCCGAAGGCCCGCATAAAGCTTTTTTCTTGATAGCTCCCAGTCCCTGATGGCAATGTCGTCGTTGATCGCAGCATCCACGCTCTCCTTCGTGGCAACTATCGCATCGCCTGCCACCCGAGGGAAAGACCCGCACCCGCATGCCGAAAAAGGGCCGCCCCCGTGAGGAAGCGGCCCAATCGAATGGTTTACGGAGGTGGGATCGGTTAGAATCTCGCGATCCACCTAGGCTGTTTCAACCGCCAGGGGCTGCCCGCTAACGGGATAGCCTCCAAGCTGTTCGACACGCTCCTCTCCAATAAGCCGTTCTTGAACACTGGAATCCACCTCCTTAACATTTGGTGTTTGAACTCACTTGACCGACTGGCACAGTAAATCGAAAAACACAAAATGTTTTTTTACGCCAGTCGGGGTCCGATGAGGTGCGCCTTTAGCTGCGGGGCAGCAATTGTGCAGTGATAATGCGGAAACGGGAATCAGGGGCGATGCCAGCGCGAATGCCCAGCTTCACAGACCAATACCGCTAACTGCGCAGCGACAAACGCACAGAGGCGCCCAACGGGCCACTGCCTAGCAAAGGCAGCATTTCGCGAGGCCCAAGAGACGCTCGGTCGCGGGTTTGTAGAAATGACAGGACGCCGAAAACGAGATTCGAGAAAAACAGCACGATCAAAGCGAGCTGCTGACCAAAGTGGCTGGCCAAGGGTGCGCGCCCCATTTGCCATTCACGCAGCGCAAGAGAAGATCGCCACATCGACCAATTGCTGGCCACAAGAACGCCACCCGGACCCGATCGCGATGCGTAGGGTCACCAGTGGCCCGAAATTCGCCATGATCTGCGTCCCGTTATCCAAGAGCAAGCCAAACCAACGACAAAGCCAACCAGCAACAACCGCCGCGCAGCGTCTTTTTCCCGTAAACGCGGTTCAATCACATCGGTGAACCAGAAACGCCAAGCGGATAGGTGAACGCGCCCTGAAAAAAGCATGTCAACCATTGGCCAAACAGGAATTGGAAACAAGGATGTTGGAGGCCACAACAATGGCGGCCATAGCAAGAATGCCGGGAAGATAGCGTGCGTGGTCATATTTGAACCGTTTTTGTGCAAGGTGGCGGCGACTTGGCCCTGCGGGGATCGCAGACAGTCATGCGTTTGGTAAGGGATCGCATGCCATTCGGCGCAAGCCTATTGTGTTATCGTCAGCTCGATAACCCTGGGTTGCTGCACTGATAGGAATTATCGTCTGAAATCATCCGCACGATCTACGCGTACGCCGGAATCGTCCGTCTGCGCGGACAAGCGGTCAGGGCCTCGGGAGGAGTCTGTCATATGGCGGGCGACAGACCTCCCGCGCTGAGTCCGCACGAATGCAGTGAAGGTTTGTGGTCCATACAGCATAGCTCATCTGAGTGTCGGATGTCGTGGCGTGGCCGTCCCGCCATGATCTCGATACCGCCTGAAATCGGAGTGCGAAACCCCGCAGCGGTTACCGTGTTTGCGCTTCGCAAGATAGAGTAGGGTGCCGACCTTGCGCTATCGTCTCGAAGATCGGACACTCGACTTAGGCACTGCAGAGCACGGAGATGTGTCTTTATTGCAATGTGTAGTGCGGCATATGCTACCAATTGGTGCGTTTTGACTACTTATACAGCGGTATTTGATTAGCTCGGACGCGTATCCCCAGGGAGCGCGAGTATAGGCGACGCTTCGGCAATCCACCGCAAGTGTTTACTCGAAGGCACGCTTGATTGTTCATCTAGACGATGCACCTATGGGGGGTCGGCTGTGCGATGCAATATGGCTGCCTGGGTCGATGCGATAGGCCCTATGATTCTGTCGCTCGCGTGCCAGAGTGCGGTCGCACTTCTCGATCAGCGTCGATCCAATAGACTGACTGTGCCATCGGCGCAATCGCCAGCCCTCGGCATCGCGTTGGGCCGCTTCATCACCGCCCGCGTGTTTCACTCACGCAAGCCAGCCGACATGTGGTCAGCCCATACGTAAGCGCCGCTCAAACCTTGTGCCAAGCAGCAAATCCCGCGTGATGGTCATCGGACCTCACTATGATACGCACCGCGATAGCTCGTGATAGACAGTCCATCTGCTCATTGCACTCTCGCGCGCATGCTCGAGCGACCCGCCCGACGGACCTGTCCTGAGCCATAGGGGCCGTCAACAGATCTATGCCAATCTCTAGCTGTCTGCTGTGACTGCACGACGGTGTCTCGGAGTCTTCGACGCTCGCTGCAAGACAGCGTGAGCGCACGCACTAGGTCAATAGAGAGCCTATCCTGTCTGTCAAGTGTCTCAGTTCATACTGCCAGTTCCACCAGATTGGGTGCGACATAATAGCGCAGTGTCTAGATCAGCGGAGCAACAGCTACACGTGGTATATGGCTTGCGCTTGGGGGCGAGATTGGGGCGTGGGGTGCGGTGTCTCGGATATGGCGCTCTGCCATGTGATCGTGCTAGTGCCGCTGTGTCCAGGCTCTGTCGCCTGCGATTGGGCGCGGTGATCCTGGTTAAGGACGCAACGACGTTGCGCCTTTCGGGCAAGCTTTCAGCCGGACGTGGAAATGAATAAGTGGTGCCCGTACCAAGGGCGAATTTTGCGCAGCGCTCCGGTCCCCCCTTTTTCATCGCCGCACATCTGGCACCTTGCACGCGGGATACACGAAAATACGCGCAACACGCGGGTCGGATGCGGCGGTCCTTTGAGCCGCTGATTGGTGCTTGCGGCGTCCAGCTGCTTGTTCCATAGGCACGCTGCGCGGCGCCATCGAGATGGACCAAAATGTTTTTCACGCTGCGACCGGCTAAAGCGACAGAGAATTTTAGGCGGGAGCATCCATAATATCGCGTCCAAACCCATCTGGTGACTGGCGTGCCGGTCAGCATCGGCCCGCCACGCGCTGGCTGATATCACCGCATCGATTCCTTCCACCGGGTTGCTGCGCTGGCCTTTGCGCTTAAGCTGTTTTTGATGTAATCGATCATCTCTGGGTGGCCCCCAGTTGCGGTTTGCGCGACAGGCCGCATCGCTTGCCAGGTTTGGCCCCGTGTCCGGCCAGCTGCTTGCCCCCCTGCGACGCAGCCCTTAGCATAGCTGCCATAAAGGCGCGGAAGACTGCCGAGAGCCATCGGATTTCGCGCCGAAAGCTTCTTTGCTTGAACGCTGCTGCGGCGCACGCACAACGACGATCCGAATGGTTTGGCAGGATTTTTGGATGCGCCCTCTGCATTTTCGGCTTGGACGAAGACCGCCGCAAGCGCCAGGGCAAGGGCCAGCACGGTAAACAAGTGAGGATCGGGACAGGATCATTTGGCGAAATCTCCGTTGGGTTTTACCCAGATTAACAGAACCAAGACCGATGATGAACAGCCCCACAACGGGGCGATCCCGATCCGCTGGTTGCCCGACAGGTCGCTGGCACCACGATCAAAGCCGGTTGCCAAAAACGATGTAGCTTTGCCCGACATGCGTAAGGCCGCTGCCTCGGTATGCGATCAAGGGTTGCCCTGACGGGGTCACATATTGCCGACGAGGCCTGCCAACGCCCCCCCTGCTGCACCGATCAGCGCACCGGCGATGTAGAAGGCGAATGTCGGCAGCAGCAGACCCTTCGGCAGCGCGACGCCCATAATTGAGCCAGGGGTCAGCGAGATAATCAGCACGCCGTGGCGATCAGGATCAGAACAGCAGGTCACAATAACAGGCATCGGCCCAATCGCGCGATCCCATGCCCCCGACAGTGGAACACCGCGCCGGAAATCGCCGCGAGTATGCCCAAGACCCCGATAATCAATAAATGGCTCCAGTTCAAGACCCAAGCGCATATATCCCACCGGAACGGTGTACATTCCGTTAAGGGCATCCGCGATAAAACATCGATGAACCCCAGATAGGCCAAAAGCGAAGGATGGCGCGGCAGTTCCTTGAGCGTGACCCCAAAGATCCGCCAACCTTTGCACCCGGGTACGGCGGCACCTTTTACGGGCTGTATCGCGCACTACAAAAAGAAAGGATCATGAAAACGGCGTACCCAGAATCGCCGTTAACGGCCGACAATGCCGGGTGTCAGCCTTGGTCGCCGGATCAAGCCGAACAGCGGTTTGCCCTGCCCATCCGTGCGGCCCGTGCTGCCTGCCTGAAAAAAGCGCCGAATCATCACGATCAGCGCCAGAACACCGCGCATAGCCAAACGCCAGCCCGACCCCGACAGCCGCCCGCCCGTTCGCCGGGGTCGGGGTGCAGTTTCGGCAGGTAAGAGTTGGTAAAATCGTCGCGAACTCCATCCCGATCAGGCCGATTGCCGAAAAAGAACATCGCCCAAACAACCGAGAATCCTGCGGTGCCGTCCACCAAAGCGCGCCCGATCCCACGACATACAGTGGCAGAAAATAGCCATATCCACGGCATCCGCTTGCCCGTTGACTCGAACCGCCCCGAGCGTCGTGCCAGGATCGCATAAGGATGCCCGCAAGCCGTCAGGCCATTTACCCCAATAAGGCTTGCGCCTGCGCCTTGGCGGCCTCGAGCGCCTTACACCCTCGACCGCTTTGCCGTCGCCGTTTGGGCGAAATAGGGCGAAAATGAAACGTCAAAGGAGGCGTGTTGTAGGGCTGGCTGGCCCAGTCAGAAGTACCAGCCCGCAATCTTCTTTCGCGCTGATGTGGCTGCCATGACTGCTCTCTCCTTTTTCAAGCGACGGTAGTGCAGCCAACAGGGCGCGACGCAAGTCTGGCGAATGGCTTCCTCCGCAGTAGCGGAAGGGCGTTTTTGATATGTCCTATGCCATTCGAACAGGGTCGCTTTTTTAAAACCCTTTTGTCTAAGAAGCTCAAGAACAGATGCCGCCGTTTAAGATCTTTTAGGAGACTATATTGGCGATTTGATGCCGGCTTCTCTATTAGCACCGCAGTTCCATCCGTTTCCAAAGCCGATGTCGCAGAAAATGATTTACCATCGCGGTGCGTTGAAAAACGAAAAGCCAGCGTCCCACGGGGGCCTGGCATATAAGCGGCGCAACTTCTGTCAGGTGCTGGAAGGCGAAGAAGCTGACGTCACCGGGTTTGATTTTCGAAATATCCGCAAATGACGCGCGGCACAGCGGCTTTAAAATCCTCGATGAAAAACAGATCGAGACCCGGCATTTCGCCGATTGGTCGATGCTTAAGTCGACAGTCTTGATTTCTCTGTCGTCATCAACGCGATGCCAGCGTAAATACATGCGAATTCGACAAGGGCGGCGGGGCTAAAGCGCGCTGCTCTTGTTTCTTTGGCGCGGGCGAACATACCTTCGCGCTGTGGCAACGAAGGCCTCCCTATGACATCCTTTTTCAGATCCTGATTGCTCAATGCTGAACATCGTTTGGTTCATCATCAATCGCGCATGTCATCATGAGCTGCTGATTAATTTTCAAGTCTTAAACCTTCGTCAACCTTTGGTGCGCAAGGTTTGGACGGGCTCATCGCTTTGCTGGCCTGTCTAATTAGCCGCGTCCGCAGCATTCTGCCCGAGATGGCGGGCTTGACTGCGCCGTTGGTCGTCCTGAATCGCGGTCGCTGTTCTGCGTATCCTGCTTATCAACAACGCTGCAATGTTCTACTAATCGGGCATCTGCCTGGGGCTTGGCCCTGCCGACGCACGGGCAGGGATTGTCCCCCCGCCCGCGACTATGAGATTTCTGGCATGCTGCAGGTTGATACAGTTTGGGTTTTTTCATGTCAGGCGCTGCCAACGCTTACTTCGTGGATGTCTTTTGGGTTCGACGGGTTCCTCCGGTCAACAAGAGATCGTAGAGGCCGTTACCGCCGTGAAAACACGCTGCGATCATGCCCACCGGGGGCGGTAAGTCCCTGTGTTTTCCAGATGCCTGCGTTTGCTGCGGGATGGGGTGACGGTCGTTATATGCTCCGCTTATTGCGTTTGATGGCGTGATTCAGGTACGCGCCTTGCAAAGAGCTTGGCGTTGGGGGCCGGGGCGCTGACCTCGGTACACACCCCCGAAAGAAACCGATGCCGTGTGGGGAAGGGCTTTCGAAGCGGGCACGCTCAAGCTATTGTAATATGGCACCCGACGGCTCGCCGCGGGGTCAGTCACCGCATGTTAAAGCGTGTCGGCGTGTCCCCATTGATCGCTGTGGATGAGGCGCATTGCGTCAGCCAGTGGGGCCATGATTTTTCGCCTGCTATTTGCGCATTGGTGAATTGCGACGCACGCTGGACATGTTGCCGGCTGCCGCCTTTACCGCGACGGCATATGCCGAACTCAAGCCGAGATCATCCAGAAGCTTTTTGACGGAGCCCCGCCAGCGCCTTCTGCGCGGTTTCGACCGTCCAATTATCCCATCTGGCTTTTTGCTTGCCAAAACGGCCCGCGGCGCCGCAGATTTGAACTTTTGTCCACGCGCGTAAGGGGCAGTCGGGCATCGTCTATTGCGGCAGCCCGTGCGACAAACCGAAAGGGTCTGCAAGCGCTGCGCGATGACGGGCATCTGGCCTCTGCAGTTATCACGGCGGATGGAAGCAGACGACCGCCGCACGGCAGACGCCGCTTCCAACAAGAAAAGACGCGGCTGATCGTCGTGGCGAACGCGTGGCCTTTGGCATGGGAATCGACAAACCGGACATTCGTGGGGTCGCCATGCGATCTGCCCAATCCATTGAGCTTACTATCAGGAAATCGGACGCGCGCCGGCGACCGGTGCCCGGCTGAAAACGCTTACGCTGTTTGGTCGCCGATGAACTCCGTTTTGCGGCGGCAGCCAAAATTGACGAAGGGCTGGCCCGCCCGAACGACGCCGCGGCGGATCATGCCGATTGGAACGCCTACTGGGGCCTTTGCCCGAGCGCTGGAATGTCGCCGCCTGAACCTGCTTAAATATTTTGTGACGAAAGCGACGTGAGTTGCGCAAAATTGTGACCTCTGCGACTCGCCCTGTGGAGGTGTTCGACGGCACCAACGGCGGTACGCAGGCGCTGTCGGCGATGCTTGGCGCACCGAGGATGGTTCGGCGCGGGTCCATTTGATCGACATTCCTGCTTGGCAAATGAAACTGACAAGATCCGCGAGCGCGGGGCATAGGCCTGCCGACGTATGGGGTGGGAAAGGAATATGACAAACGCGAATGGCAGGCCGTGTTTCAGGCATGACATGATGGGCCAACCGATCTCGTGCGCCTGAACGCTGCGCGCCACGGTGCGTTGCGGATGACCGATGCCGCGCCTTTGCCATCTACGCGGCGAGGCGGTCTCATCCTCTCTGCGCCGCGACAGTATTCGTGCCGCCGCAGCGCAGCGCCGCCCGCGTAAAAGCAATGGTCAGCGACGAAGATGCGCCGCTGTGTCGGCGCTCAAGGCCAACCGTCGGGGCTCGCAGAGGCGCGAAAGTGGCCGCATACATATTTTCAATGACCGCACGCTGATCGAGATGGCCGAGAACGGCCAGGACATTGGACGCGATGGCGCGTATCGGCGGTGTTGGGGCGATAAAAGCTCGAGAACTTCGGCGATGCGTTTTTCTGAGGTGATCAACGGCGCTGCGGCCGAAATGCACCCGACGCGCCGCAAGCTGGCAGGGCGGGCCGCGGGGTCCGTCTTTGTTCAGCTGCAAGAGTCCAAACCACGCCTGTCACGGGGCTGCGGACGCGGCGAAAAAACCCTGAGCTGCTCGACGTCGTTACTGGGCGGAAAGTGGCGCAACTTCATGCGCCGAAACCTCGATGCAATAGAGCCGTATCCCTGGGCGAGAAACGAACCGAAAGGTTTGGCCCGCCATTTCTGGACGTCCTGCAGAAGCGGGCTAGTCTTTGCCGCGACCGATAAGGAAGACCTATGCTGACCGTCATTTCCGCCTGCCCAAGAAAAATGGACTGGACCCCGCACCGTCGAAAGATGACGACGCCGGATTGCACGATGATGCCGTGGCTTTGGTCAAGGTGGCCCGCGCGCTGAGCGGTTGGTGATTTGCCAATCATTGATGCACCTGAGCGGAAAAAACTGGCCCACTGCCACCGCGATCGTTTGCCTCGTTTCGAGGAAAACCCCACCCGCTGATACTGTGCGCCCGCTGCATTTGCCCTTTGCGGCGAACACCGTACAAGGGCTTCGAGGCGACAAATTTGGACACGATGAAGTGAGCTATGCGGCAGGATCTCTGCGAATATGTCGGGGCTTTATGGCGTTAACTGCGCCCTTGGATGCAATTCAGGCCTACCCGGCTTGAAAAATGGGCAGCCGGTTTGAAGACGCCGAGGGTAAAATCGCTTGTAAGCGAATACTGGGGCGCGCGTTTGTCCGATGCGTTTGAACCAGCAGGCAGAGCAGACCAAAGCAGGTTTCTGCCTGAACTGCGCAGTCAGGAATACTTTGGCGGCGGTCCGACCTGAAGGCGCTGGTCCCCGCTGTCCCGTTGGACGCCACAGTTCATGGGAGACAAAATCTGACGGCAAAGGCCGAAAAATTGTCCAGCTTTCTACGCAAGTAAAGCGCGCGGCGCGAATGGCGCGGTCATTGTGCAAGAACCGGCTTAACGAAGCGGATGCGATCAAGGATTTTGATATCGGCGGTATTGCCTT
>Ga0163217_1080943_pt1 | contig 19880 bp, 23 predicted proteins | sample SynspAceP_FD_185933 | JGI IMG/M metagenome (GOLD analysis project Ga0163217, IMG submission 185933) | Saline lake microbial communities from Ace Lake in Antarctica - Synechococcus sp. Ace-P (PacBio error correction) | ecosystem: Environmental > Aquatic > Non-marine Saline and Alkaline > Saline ...
CGGCACGCCCGCTCGCTGCGGCGATGAAGTGTTGGTGGGGGCGGCCGCGCGTCCCGCGGTAAGTTTCCCCACGAAGCGAAAAACGGGCCCATCGACTCTCCACCGGTTTCCGCCGCCTAGACTGTTTGCGACACTCCCAACTTGCGCCCAACGCGACAATGGAAAAAGCACAGCGACCCCCCGATCAGCACGACCTCGCCAGTGAACGAAACGTCCGAAACTGAGTGGCTGACTCATAGCCGGACGTAACCGCGAATAGCCCAAAAGCTTATTCGACGCTTAACAAGTGCTCCGTACGGTTATACCCACACCGCGCCCCACCTCCTCCACCGATTATTACCATTCTCCAACAACCTGGTAATCGTGCGAGGCGAAACGCATTGGCGATAAATAGACTCCAGACCTATGCTCGCGGATAATCACCTCGTTGGAATCTGGAACGGTTAAAATTGATGCTAGAACTATTTCCGCCACTGACCTAGCGTGTTAGAACCTGAAGTGACCGCTGGTATAGCAACACTATCACAGATACACGATATCTGTAAAGATATGGATGTACGGGCGCATCAAGTGAGAGAAGTTTGCTTACTCCCGCCCGTCTGCCCGACCACCCCCAGCACCGTCAACAAGCCCCCAGCCAAGTGGAATTTCCACAGAGCGAACATCCGACGAGATGTTATACCTCGCCCCACCCGGCTCATACAAAGAGATGCTTCGACGGATATTATAGAGACAGGAGAGTGGAGATTCGACCGTGGGAGTGCGAATTGGGCAGATCGCCTTTTTAGGGGACGACAGACAGCTCACTCCACGAGAAACAGAGAACAGAGAAGAACACTTGCTGAACTAGGGCTAGCACACAAATGCACCAAAAAATTTGCGCATCGTCAACGTGTCGATGCCTGTTCCATTTCGGGTTGCCCATCAAGAATCTGCGATTAGGACTGATTCGACAAGTGCCATCTGAAACACACATATTAAAGAAAACCGGAGGCGCAGGACACAAGACGATTGACAAAAAAAAAAAAAAACACAACGATCTCGCCTTGAATTAAACTTATCAAAGCAAGATCACCACAGTTCTATTTCTCCAACATCGCATCCGGATATCCTTGCCGCACTCGCGGCCGACCACTCCCGCACAAACTGATCCACCTGCCCCCCACACACCTCGCGCAGACAGCTCGCTCACCACTCCCGCCGCGCGCACTCCACGTCGGCGCCCGCGGCGAGATTGCATGGACAAAGAATCGGTTTCCGAAGAACGATCAAGCGAGGTCGCTCGAAAAATTACTCCCGGTTGAATCCGATCCATCTTTCGCGGCAAAATGGCCCCCTTTTTTGAACCACTCGCTCTCAATCGACGCCCTTCGCCAAGTATCCCGAGCTGTCTCCCCACGAAGATTACCCGCGTATCCCGACCTAGCACCGTTCTGCTGGCGAACCTCTTTCCCCGAATTCCTCTAAATAATGCCAAGAAACATTGGGTATCTGCACACCTTGTCGCCTCTAGCGGCGCTCCTGAATATACGCGCCTCGCCCACCATTTTACGGTGATTGGATCAATCGATTCTTTGTTGTATAAGCGACTGGAGCACCAATGGCCCAAAATTCGATTTTTGTCAATGAACGAAACGGCAATTTTTACAGACCCCACAACGCAAAGCGCCAACGCCGGTTTCTTGACCGGAATATTTGGCGGATTGAGTCTCTTCAACGCCGACTACAACCAAACGACGGCCACATCGACCCTCTTCGTCCTTCGTGGTGCTTGCGAGGTTCAACTCGTCGGCACCCCCGACACATCTGCGCTTGCGAAATGACGGTACGGCAAGCGTCTTCACCCCGCGATGTGACGTTTGCACACCGTTGGGTTGGAGGCGACCCTCTCCCAATTATCCGAACCAAACTAGGGCGGCAGTGGTACCCGCCCCACCATCAACAACGCACGGGCCCCACCCTTCTAACGACTCCTTACACCTTGCGGCTAATCCCCCGCGAACGCCTCTCTTCCCGCGCGCCCCCACACTCTGTCTCTTGTCCACGCCGCGCACGCGCGCCCGCGCGCGCGCAACGCGCGCAATTTCCTAGACATTCTAAGAAAAGCCGGAAAGTGACGAACGATCGATATGCCAAGGCCGTTTTCCTGGGGCGATTTCAATAACGATGGATACGTCGAGTTTATATGTTGTTCCAATTATGATCAGCGAGTCGGTTGTATCGAAAATATGGTGACGAGACGTTTACCGATGTGGCCGGCGAATTGGGGTGTCTTCTAGTTCGCCGCTGAACGGCTTTGTTTGCGGCGTGGTTTTTGGACTTCACAACGACGGAATACTGGACATGCTTGCAGATGAGTTATCATACCACCATCGTCGACTACGAAGAATATAGTATATCCAACAGCAACCTTCTTTTTTTCGAATTTTACCGGTCAAGGGCGATTGGCGTGTCTTTATAAAGGTTCTTCAAAGAGGGAACGGTTCAAGGAATTTGCTACCGGAGATGAATTTGACGGGCTCGGTCGATCCCATGGGGCGAAACTTTGGCGACTTGGATAACGAGGTTACCCTCGACTGTTTAATTCCTGCGGAACGGTTATCCCGTCATACGAATCTTATTGATTCTAAATCGTGATTGTAATCACAATCGCGTGGCGAACGGTCGCTGACGTCACGTTTTTCGGCGGGTTTGGGCATTGCAAAGGGCATGCCCATCTCTTTGCCGACTTCCGTGGAAAGGAGAACTACGATGTGTTATTGAATCTGGGCGGAGCGTACCCTGGGAGATGCGTTTACCAATGAGTACTTCTACCCTGGATTGAAACCGTGCGATTCGCATCAAGTTTGCGACTGGTGAAAAGAAAAAAGATCCAATCAAGCGAACGAGGGATTGGGAGCAAAAGATACACAAAAGTTGAATATTTTTCAAGCAGAATATGGTAAAAGAGATAAACGATCTGATCGTTGGGGGCTCAGATAGCGAGGCAGCTGTTGGTGCCGCCAATCCTTCGCGACCTCGCCTCACCTCGCTCACGGCTGTCTACCCCGACAAAGCCACGGATGACCAACAATCAATCACATTGGACCGCAACGGGAATGTCATACGCGCTCCTTAAACCACAACCCGTCAAGCCGCCTCGAACCTGGCGCCCCCCCAGCCCTTGCCACCTCTGTCGCCCGCTTAATGAATAAGTGCGAGGAATGTTCGTTAAGCATCCCGCATTCCCGTGGGTGGCTAATTATTTTTTTGTGGTGATCATCTTACTTTTTCGTAAAAAAATCATTCGTTGCTCATCCGGATTGCGTGCGCCTGCTTTGGGTCCCTCTTTCCCGTGTAGACTGGCTCGACCACTTTCCCGAAGTCTTCACTGTGATCAAGCGTGCAGCGAGGACACCGAAGCTCGCTCACAAAAGCCATTCGTTGCGGAGTCAAAAGTTAGATGATGGCAAAAAGAGAATCACTCTATCGAGGCCTGTCGATACGGTCATAAGATCGAGGTTCCACTCAAAGATATGATAACAGCAGACCCGCCCGAGGGTCATGTTTCTCAATGCTGCGTTGTCTTGGGTTTGGACGACCGCAACAAGCAGGCTGGATTTCCCGAGTAGAATGAGCCAATTTTCCGCAACGCCAATCGCCTAAATGTACGATGATAGTGGCGGAGCAGATCTCGCTGCCGTTTCTTGATCAGGGTGGTCCCATCGTTTATCCGCTGAATAAGGCCAGTGGTCTAAAGTAACGCTGAGCATTGGTGGTGATACACGAATCTGTCAGAAATGCATTTCCACCGGGCGTGAAGGTAGTCAACAGGCGCTTTGCGCGTAGAGTGTACCCACTGCGCGGCAATTCCGAGCGCACTTTGTCAAGTGCGTGGTGCGTGGTGCGAGCGATGTGTCGGAATCGAAACCTTATTAAACAAATATATACACATACACTAAAACCAGTCAGATGATATCATGCTCTCATCTATCCATTAAAGTTTATAGGTTGCTTAAAAGAGTCTCGTACAGCGAAAAATAATCAGCCACAGAAATTATCCCCAGAACAGTGAAAAGGAGTCAAGGGATCAAGGGTGGCAAAGGCTGATGCGGAGAAATTCAGGAATGCTTGAGGTCCAACTTTCGAGGTGACTGGACGCGGCCAAATCACGGCGCGACCCTGCCGCGCATCCCCGCGGCCGACCAGCATCTCCCGGCCCATACCGCGCGCGCACGAGCACAAACACCAGCGCAGCGGCCTCCGCGCGATGACGCATCTGGCCTCGACTTTTCTCGCTTCTGCATCACGTCTTTCCTGTCATCGCACGATCTGTCCCCGCGGGTCCAGCCGCGAAATCCCACCCTCCGCCCGGATTCTGCGCCCCTCACCCAGCAAGCAAACGATTCGAGTAGAGGATCGTGCGTGAGACTGGCCAGGAGGTGAACGAACCGGGGGGGGCGATTGCGGTCGTTCACTTCGGTTGACGGACGACTGCAAGAGAGCGAGAGAGAGCGAGAGAGACGAAAGCGGAACGAGAGAAGATACAACGCTACATCTACGTTGAGAAATTTCCGCTGAAGCACCGTAGACACCGTTACCATTACTCCTCAAAAGCACGAGACCTAGCGTCCTGCCGAAGCCCTCGTTCAAGCGTATTTCCGAAACGACGTCTTGCGTGTGGCCTGTACGTGAGACTGACAATGGCAAGAGCAAAGCCAAAAACTGTCACCGATCGAGAGATGAACGTGCATACTGCTCCATGACAGAGACCGGAAGACAAACATCAAGCCAACATGGCAGACCATGCACACGGTGAAGGGCAAGAAAGACTAGATATGCGTGAATTGCCCTATATATGCCGAGCGTTATACGACGCTTACCCCGAGTATGTTCCGCTGCAGCGCTTTCTCTCGCCCGCCGTCTCTGGGCACACCCTCACTGACCGTTGAGATTTCCGGCCCGTCGGAGAAACAAACCCCACCAGCCAAGCCCGCCTCCTCATGTGGATGCCCCACGGCCCCTTCCCCGCCTCTGCTTTTTCGCACATTGCCCCTCGTCGCCCCCCCCCGCCGCCGCGCGTTCCCTAAGGAGGGGGCGTGAAGAATGGAGATGTGCACTTTGATTATACCATAGGTTTTCGAACTGCGATGTCGTCGCTCTCGAGCTGTCAACCACACTGCCGACTGTCGCACACACTGTGGCAGATTTCTTGCCATGCGTTCCGATGAGACTCCGACCAGTGTCCGATGTACAAGAAAGTGATTGGAAGCGAGCCGTCCGGGCTTTGTCGTGACGACTCTACAACGAACAGCAACGCAGCGATCGCAGACCAAGCCCAGAAAGCAATGGCCATGACTGTTGTCGTCGGGCGACTCTTTTGCATCACCAAGTTTTTTTGGATATTTGTGCCGAACGAAGCCGAAGTGAATGGATGTCTCGTTCTACATACACAGCACTAATACGGCAGTTGGATAATTCAATATCTCGATCCGCTGTCGGAATTGCTCGCCGGGTGAAGACAGCTAATTCTACCTGACGGTCGAGAGGGCCGGGAGATGGCGGGGAACTCTAAGAGTCCTCGATGGGAAGGTGCTGGATTGGCGGGAATTCAAACGCACGGAAAGAATCAGCCAAATGACTTGGATCGACCTGGTACAACTCGCTGGAAGAAACCTTCGTGGACATCACCAGAGCGTCCACCAATTGGTTTCGTCTGCAGTGGGTCATTTAATCACGATACATACCTTCGTGAACTGTTTGGCTTCGTGTTCGTTGCAAGCTGTATGCCGGAAGAATGTGTGCCAAGATATAAGGGAAAGTAAGACATATATAATGCCGAGTTACGATCTGAGTGGCGGAACACCTGAATCTATTACAACCGAACCAAATACACACAAATATCAGGATATATTGAGAGAGAAACTGCCGTTAAGACCGCCGTATATATATCAGTGATCGTACTGGGTCACGAATCATTTGAGATCTTGGTAGGACATCTGGAAGCACATAATCGAGACTGAGGTGGCCCCCCCCCGCGCCTCACCCGCGCACGCGCGCTCGCCTCGTTGTGTGGAGTGTCGATGACATCGGTGGAAATTGGAAACGGTGATGATTGACCACTGGAAAATCATGCGTCGAGCGATTGAACTGGCAAGGGAACGATGCCTAACTCCCTTTGCCGCAAGTGATCGTGGATCAAAACACTGGAAAAAGTCATCTCCCCGAGGGTGGAAACAATCATCACAATTTCATCACGACTTGGCAACGGGAGTGAGATCGACGACAAATCAACGAAATGGTCCAGGCAGGTTCGATTGGAAAGCAACCGCCGACTATCGACCACTTTACACCACTCGCCCCCCCCCCCCCCCCCCCCCCCCCGAACCGCCCCCGCACTGTGTCAGCGCCCGACGCGCCCCAATTCCATTGGACAGGGGAAAAAAAAAAATACCACGAAACCGTCAGTATTATGGTTCGATCAATTCGTTTACTCCAACAACTTGGCTGGAAACAAATCGAAATCTGGCACAAAGAGGTTTGCCTCAGCGAACTCCGTTCAGCAAATGCACACTGATTGAACGGCATACTTGAGGATCAGAGTAGCAATTCGTTGTTTGAAGCAGCATCCAAAGGAAGATGGTAAATGAAATCGCACGAAGAATTTTGGATTGAGCAATTACAAAGGCCAAGCCAAAAAGTCCACAAGAAAAAAACTCAAACGATTCACAAAACAAAACGGACTCCAGCAGGAGCCAACGTCCGCTGTCGAAATGCATTCAGACTAAGCAGGCGAACACAAGACAGGATCGGTGGGAACAGTACACCAACAAGGAAAATACTACAATTTCAATCCCAGCACAGTTTTGAAAATACGGGACTCGTTCGCAAGCTTCTGGAACGGAGCCTTCACCAGACTCCTCGTCCAACGTCCCAAACCGAAGATACTCGGGCACCCAACGAGCTCTTCCGACCGAGAGTTATACAATACCAAATACCACAGCCTATCGAATACGACTATTACGATACGGAAATTAAGATATCACTACGCCCTTGCGATCCCTTCCCGCTGGGCAAATCAAATTCTTCCCTGTCAGCTTTACCATCACGGCGTTGCCCAGTCCACCTCTCCTCGACAGCACTCGCGCCCTTGCCCCTTCCACTCGCGCTCGACCTGATCCCCCGGCCTCCTTTCAATCCGTACCCTCCCTCTTCTCTCCACCAGCACCCCCCCTCGTCGTGCCCCTTCCGCACGCGCGCTCCCGCCCCGCCCTCCCAAAGACTTCCCTCTCCTCCTCTGCGCTCTGCCGCGTCGTCAGGTAGCGACCATCTTCAACAAACTCCTGCTGAGTGTTGCCCATTACGGTAGCCATCGATAATTCCGAAGATGCGACGTAAACTCGATAGTTGGCGGTCTGTGATCCGATCTCGTCCCTCTTGGCACCGAAACATGGCGAGAATCTGTTGTGGCCGTTCTTTGACCCGCGCCCGATGCTCACTCGCGGCCCGGATCGAGGCAACAGCTCTGCGGCAAACACACCACGCTCTTCTCCGCACCTCTCACCTGGTCCTCTCCCGGTCGTCTCTCCTAATCGCCCATCCTCTCTCTTCCGGCATCCCTCTCTCCCGCACCTCCCTCCCGCCAGCGATCCCACCAGTACGAACGTGTGGGATTTTCAGCACACTGAACGTCCACTTGAGAGAGACTACAATTGAGCACATATTCTTCAATCTGCTGGATTTTAGGGGATCGCTCATTCTTTTCTGGGTGCTCATATCTGTGTACTAATGCGTCGGAGGAGAGTCATTCTAGTGCAGCCGTGGAACGAGCACACAAAAGAACGAGCAGGACTCCGAGGAATCTTCCGGTGTCCATTTTCCTGACGCTGTGCGACCATTGGATGGGGTCAGATCTCTCTTCGAGGTATCCTCTTGCAACATCCCCGCCCACCATCCTCTCTCCATCCGTCCTCCCGCCGCGCGCCCCTGCAACCCCAACAGAAATCCCACGCATCCTCCGCATTCCCTCCGTGCCCTCCCTTCCCTGCGCTCCGCCCTCAATCGCGACCCTTCGCCTCCAGCTCTCTCAGTACAGCGACTTCCACCGCCCTCCCCCTCACCAACTCGGTCGGCGTTCTCCTCCTTGGACCCAATCGGCGCTTCCCACGTCCAGGCCATGCTTGTTCCACCCCCAAAATGCGACCAGCTTGACTATGCCCCCCGATTGTCTCGCGTTGGGCCCATGCCCTTCTCCATTCTCCATCTGCCCCCGAAAGCCACTCTCTTCCCCCGGGCAAAAACCAGAGAAAGAAATCACATCATACCAAGAACTGGGCTTGGTTCTTATCATCGAGCACAATTCTGGAATCGAGTCATACAGCGGTGACCATTGGCCAGTTCTCGAAACTATCCTCCAGAACCTCGTTCGTCCTCACCGTTCTTAACCCCCATCATCGGACAACTTGAGGCTTGGTCTGCCTCCATCCAACCAATGTAGTCGAGAACTGCCACCGGCGGGAAGATGAGGACCTGACTTCTTGCGGACACGTGCTTCCCCGCCCACGCCCAAAGCATTTGGCTCCTGTGAAAAATGCATAACCATCAGGTCCCCCCCGACAACGAGTCTGTCAATTTCTGGACATCGAACTCTTTTCCTATCGAATTTCACTTTGTCCACACACATGGAGCCCCCCAAACTTCCTAACCCTCTCACTCGCCCGAATTTGCTTGGGCCTGCATGAATTGCGTCCCGTCTCGAACAACTCCATTTGGCCCCCCCCCGCGCGGCCTCCCCGCCCCCATCTCCACCCCTCGCCACCCACACAGAAACAGCGAAAGATTAAAAGCCACTTGGTAATTCTCCTATTAGAGAAGCGCGTGAGCGCGGGCAGTGGCTCGCCCACAGTGGCACAGAGTCCCAGTGCGTCCTCTCGATAACGTCGGTGTCCGACGGTGCGGATGGCCGAACAGATGGCTTGACCGCTCAACGGCCGGTTTGGTTGAGGCGAGAGCGAGATGGAAGCAAGTTTGCTTCGAAGCGACCGAAACCGCCTAGGACCTGAATCGAAGCAAGAGGCGCCCCACTGCAACCTATCCGCCAGGCAATCCTCTCCCGCGTTCCGTCACCGCCCCCGCCCGCAGGCGGCCACCCGCGCCGCCACCTTCTGTTCGCGCCCGATCCCGAATTTCTCGTGCGATCGCCTCTCGCGGTCGCGCCCCACTGGGCGGCGAGCGCGTCCCTCTTCTGGGGTAAGGATGCTACAGGCGGTACCAAAGAGTCATCCAGCCACTCTTCGGCTTTCGTTTAAGTTCGGTACGCGTTAAGCAGGTTCGCGTAATTCATTGCGTGTAAACCCTTAGCAACGTACATGGAGCAGATATAGCCCCCGGTTCAACGCGAGAATTCCGTGGTCAAACGTGCGAATTATCATCCTGAAACACTTTCCGATACCTGCTTTAGCATCGTAAGCTGTGCATTGCCGATGTGGTCGGAGATGTTAGCAAACCAAGTCGACACTGGCCGATAAAGTATGCAGCCGTAGCCTCTAACTGACGGCGAAGCATCCGGATCACCTGAGCGGGGATCAACATCAAATGTGTTGAGGTAAAGTCGAGAATCCATCCGGATCCACTTCGTGTCGGAATCACTTTCGAACACGGCGTTGATTCGCGGTTTGCTTTGACACGACACCAACAATCCGCTCCATAACTTCAGCTCATTGCCAAACTGAAGCCATCACATGTAAGCCCAGTTCTCTCCACCTGTGGCTAAAAGAAAAGGGCCAACTAAGAAAAAGGGCCAGGACTCTTTGCGGCGGAGTTGGTGAGTGGCTAACCTCTTGTGGATGCCCCGCCCCAATATCGCCGCCGACGAGAAGAATGCGATCTACCTGCCTTGAGCGTGCAATGGGCGATCGGTCCATTTTCACAAGGAAGCACTACGAAGCGTTTGAGAAATTATTCTTTGCCGAAGGGCTTGTTCCGCTATCCATGCCGCATTCTTTTCGTCTCAGTTGATGGCGAATCATTGGCACTTCGGCTCCTTAACGTCGAAAGAATGGAGGAATGAGCAATTTCTTGCGTGGGTCACCCTGAGCATACATGGGGTACAGGCAATCCCCACGATAGCGGGCGGAGGACATGTTTACCAAGGCCGGATTCAAAGTTTCCCATTCCAGATACGGACCAATTTCCCACGTTCTCTCCGGTAACGTCGAGCGCAATGCACAGCGGCTCTGAGTTGGTCGCGCCGTCGCGAGGATTGGCGATGGGGGGGTCTCGTACCCGTTTGGGTTCAGCCGAGCGAACGTTTGCCACAGCTATTGTCCCGTGGCCGTTGCTGCGTTCGGCCACTGGATTTCGCCCGTCAACGAAGCGCTACGACAGCAACTCGAATGCGTTTTGCTGGTCGATCCCGTGGCAGTCCGTTTGGTCGAGCGAATTGGGTGGGTCGTCGATCCGCGCCGTCGACTTGACCTCGAATCGACGCTACGAGGCACGCGGACGCCACCCGAAAAGAAGCCCATTTCAACCGACCAACGAAACAAGGAGTCCTGACCCCTTTTCTCTGACCCCTTTTCTTCGTCCATTTCCTAAATCATAGAAGAGCATAAGGGGAGCGGGTAATAAAACAAAATTTACCCAGCCCTCTTTTCCAAGCCAAACCGAGGCTATCGAAGAGGTATCTTGTGCTCCACTCCACCAACGCCGTGATTTTCCTACTTAGTACGTTGCTTAGTGCGATCTTTTTCTTATCCACCTAATACATTAACCTCTCTGAATGTCCTGTGTTGCAACCTGTTCAGTGACCTGTTGCAAATTGCGCGACCTCGAGTTTTCAGTTTACTTCCCAAGTGCAGCTATTATTCGATTTGGAAATGCCCGAATTCCAACTATACTAGAATGTCGAGTCAAGACACCTGAGCGCGTTACTCAGCCTACACAACGAACTCCTAAACCAAATCAGCCCATCAAATATGCATCATACGACAAATCCAGCGACACAGCAAGTCCCAGCGTTCCCGTGCTGGCGCCTGCTCAACCACTTATTTCCCAACCAGCAGAGTGTCAAGCTCCGATCCGACTGATTTTGGACTGGGGAGCTATTCCCAGCGGCAACACCACCAAAACTTACGGTGCCAAGGCAGGCGGCCGCCAACGCCTTACAGACACGGGCACTCAATGCACCAGCGAAGCAAATCATCTGAACAGCGGGCGGCGCCCCACGGCGAAAAAAACGAAATCTTGTAGTCGGTCGGTATTTCTTGGCCAATTTGCTGTTGATTTGGCTGTCGGTACGACTCTATGAGCTGGGCGTTTCTCCTATTTTGTATGGTTGCTCTAATTGCGATTGGTTTATATTCTGAGATCCTAGACCCCGAAGCGAGAAAGTCACCATAGACGACTGGCTGGTTAACTCGTCGACGCACCAGTGGAAATACTAGCTTCCGACGTCATAGCAGCCATGTGGTCCCGTCTATATGAGAGAGGTGGTCTGCATCGTAAACGAACAGTGATTGTGGCGAGGCGGGTAGACGAACACAGGCTCCGCGCATGCCACCCGCCCCACTCTCCTTCTGAAGCTTGAGCGATCTGGATCAAGAAGTGAATGCCAGCCCGCCCAACACACGCGCGACCCCGTCTCTTGGGCGGGGGCGCAAGGGAATGGCGCGAGTCCTGCACGGTGCTGAGCATAGAATAGGTTATACCATAAAACGTTCCACAACCAAGCACACAACGGACTTAAAGCATACTGAAAATACAGAAAGAAAAAGTAAACAAAGCATACAAAATAGAACAAGAAAAATTAATTGCACTATCATGGATTACGTCCACCACGAGAGAGAGAACAAAAAAATTAATGACTCAACGAGTCTTAGACAAGAGAGTGCAATACTACGAAAATGCGAGCGAAACAAAGTACTCCTAGGAACGACCCTGAGTTTATTTCAAAATTCGCAATATATCAGTGAACATAGTACGAGCTCATAAGAAAAGCGATTACAGAATTAAATATATGCACACAAAGGAAGATAAATGAGTAGAGAAAACATCACCGCCGGAAATCAAACCAAGGAAAATCAAAGAGGAGAGGACAAATAAGCAGGTCTCCCGCGCCCCGACAAGCGCCCCGCGCTCTCCTTCGGCGTCGTCCCCTTTAGCGCGCGTCTTCTCCACACGCCTACGCCACGGTCTCGGCGTTTAACCGGACTAACGCCAAACGACTAACGGGGTTAGACGCAATGGCAGAGAGAAAGGTGTGAGACAGTTTAGTCCCCCGGGCAAAAATCCGGGAATTGGCCTTGGGCCGAATTCTGGCTTTGCGTAAATGGGTGAATCATGTAAGAGTTCACACACCCATATTCGTTCTACCCCCTGCAAGGACGCCCCCTGTCCGAATGTCCCGCTGGTGCCGCGCAACGCAGGAGGCGTGGGCATTTCGACGCTCTTACTTCTGGCCCCAACGAGAATGACCCAAGCACAAAGAACGATCTTCCACCGCCCGCTCGACACCGAGAGAAACGATTTGAGCGAAGCGGTGCCAGACTGAATAAACTGAGAACGTGAACTCGACAGGTCAAAACTCGAGTTGAATGCTCGAACGCCAAATACAAGTTTGCCTACTAACCAGCAAAAACAACTGACCGGAACGCGCAAACTGATCCCGACCGGAAGTCTCCAAAGGAAAGCGGGGAGCACTTTCCGTCGGCATCCCGGTTTGGTTTCGCCGATTGCCCAACCACTGATGACCTGGGCCGTGGATGTTACCTGCCCCACTCAATGTCCGCATTGCAAGAAATCGGTCGACATCCTGACAGCAACAGAGCAATCACACGTTTCAAAAGACCTCCTCGACGGCGTGTATCGTGTTGTCCTCTAATCGCCTACGCCGCCTGTCGCTGCAGGAGTGGTGATCGACTCGTCGTAACTAACCGGGCAAGAACGAGATTTTGCTCAGCCGATCGGTCTTTTCCTTCGTAAGCAAAGCAGCCTACTTCGCAATGTGAATGGGACATTACCCGCAAAGTCCCCCTTCACCTCTGGCGAACCAGGGCCATGAAGACGTTGTTTTCGGTATCAGCTCAGTCCTGCGGCCTTCATTGGGATTTGAAACGACGCTTGCGAGAACGTCGACTCCCGTTGTCGATGAACATTGCCAAGAACGGTCGGCCAGCAGTGAGGGGCCCGTTCATAGAGCCGACGAAAGCCTATCTGGCCGCTTGATGGTGATTTCCGCGCCCCCTCACTCCTCTGGCGCCTTCCACCCTCGGCCCCCGACCGAAAAGTCTCCATCCCTCCAACTTTCAGTTCAACACGTACTGCTGAGTTGGCTCAAGTGTCGCGAACGTTTGTAATGGACCGCATTTCAACGGGATTTTCGGCAACGGACTGAGTCCATCGTCGGCTACATTTGCGGCTCACACACACCCGACTCCGACAGAAACAAAAATGCATGGGCTTATTGGCTCGAACGGCTTGTGATTTGGCAGATAGCTAACGAAGGAGGAACGCTCGATGTTAACGTTTCAGATACGTCCGAGCAGCATGTCCCGGCGTGCGTGTTCGTTTTCACCGAGAGCGTTGCTGCAGGCACGCTCAGCACGACAGAGCAACACCAAAGCGAAAAGAAATCAATGATTCAAGAGCAACTGAGATTATTGAGTCAAATTAAGTTGGGCGCATGCCAAAGCGAGATCCCACCCTTGCACACCGCAGTCAACCGTCATCCTAACACCCGCAGTGGTTGATCTCTATGTCGACTGCGACCGACACGTCTCGCCACACCCGAACAATCTTCGCCGAGCCCGAGCGTCCTACGCCCCTCCCTTTGGTTGTTTCTGCGTAATGATCACGCCTCGGTTCACCGCAGCTCGCCAACGGGCGCTTCGACTATGGCAAAAGTTGATGACGGTTTTGCCAGCGGTACGTTAGTCATGGGAACACCGGGCCAGCGACATTCTATTTTGAGTTTTAAGCTGATTGTCAACTAATTAATGGTTCATCCTGCCGAAGTCGTGCGCCGATGTTTTCAAGGCATGACTGCAGTGTCCCAACGAGATTGGTTCATGTAGTATGATGCTGGTAGAACTACGTAAAGGGAACCGAAAAACAGCAGATACAGAAGACCCCTCTCCGCCAGACGCGTGCCCACTCCCGCACACGCCCCGGATCCTTTGTCCGCCAGCGGTCTTTCCTGCAAAATGGGTGCGCCATGGGCCACAGTCCTCGCGGATTTACGCGGATTTACGGTTACATCTCGAGACTGATTTTTTTTTCAGTCGAATCATTGGACACGGGAGCCGATTGCCTTTGAAAAACCTCCGATCCTGGGGTCTGCACACGCTCGTCGATGAAACGCGGAAAACGAGCCATAAGACGCCCCGACCGCGTTGCGGCAACAGAGTCGAGCTAAGCAAGAACGAGATTGTCTACGCTCAGGACATACGGATCGAAGGGACGGTGGTGCTCAAGCTCATGACGTGCCGCGGCCGGTCTTTCACGCCGTCTTGGCAGCGGCATCAACAATCCCGTGATTTCACCGTGACAACGCCATTCGTAACTGGGCATTAAGCTCTCATGGACGTGCCACTAAAATCCGAGAAAGAACCAACTGTGATGGGGCTGTGTTTATGCCGCATTTGAAACTTAAAAATTGCACTATTGGAATTTCAATAACTCCGGCAAGAGAACGAAGTCTAACGCTGGCGACGCCGGTTGCGCCGGTTTGCGCCGGTTGCGTGCCGGTTTGCGCCGGTTCGCAACACCCATACCATGCCGAAATCCGAATTTCCCCATAAACGTTTCCACGTTTCCAACCTAGAGTCGAAATCAAAGAACATTAGGGGCAAACAAAAATATTTAGTTGGATAAGATCAATCGTACTACTCTCGTTGGTTTCAGTTTGGTGCTGGCCAGTACATTCACGGCAGGCGGGTACTGATGTCCGACCGAATTGGCGACAGAAGGAATCTCTAGACATTATATGGTGTGCTTGCTGCCTGCTTGCAATCGCACGATGTATTGCAAGCGGGTTCAATTGTGTTGTTTGAATCCGTTCTGGCTGCGTTGCGAAAACTTCCGATCAACGTTTGCCGGTCAAGACGTTCTATACTTTTGGTTGCGATCGCGGCAATTGTGGGGCGGTTGCCGCGTTTCGGATAGGAGTGTTTGGAGAATATGCAAGTTTCGGTATCGTATGGCGGGCTTAACGATGAGTTTGCACATCGTCGAAAGAGCAACAGCCATGGAATACCGACGAGTGATATTGTATATTTCAAAGCCCGTGAGTATAGGTGTTATCTGTTTTGCCTTTGCATCGGGGGTTTTTTTTTTTTTTTTATTCGAGTGAGTGTGACACAGATCTACGGAGAAACGAAGCAGGCTATATCCGAGCAGTACATGGCAGATCACATGAAATAACCACATACCTGTCCCTCTTTTACAATATTTGGTTCCATGGTCTGGGGCAGCACTCCCTATTATTACCGGCAAGCCGGTTGGCTAGAAAGTCTATGGGTTCATATATGATTATCGCTGGAAATCGAACCACGTACGTTTCACAGGCGTTGGAGAAACTTGGGTTGCCTTGGCCCGCAAACGATCGTCGTTGGCCCGCAACTGGGGCGATCGTGATCAGGGGAGCTCGCTCCCGTACAATCCACATTCGCTTCTATTAGTTCTGCCTGGGCACAGTGTTGCCTCCTGTTCGGTCCATCGGCCTCCGCGCGACCCTTCAATTCGTGGAACACCCGCTTTCGGCCGACCCGCCCCGACACAATAGCCCGGGATCCGCACCCCCTGCGCAACCACCTCCCTCGCTCCCCTCTGCCCCGGCTCGCGATTCAAGCTTCCCCGCGCCAATCCGACCCCTCTCCCCATGCGCGACCTCGACCGACAACGCCTTCTCCCTAAACCCACACGCTCGCCTGCGTACAACCGCGTTGTTATATTTGGCAGGTCAAAAATATAGTATAGGCCATAAACAGCAGGATGTAGCAGGTTCGGTCAATTGTATCTCGTGTCAGTGGTGTCCATTGTGTTGCGTCCGTGTAATGTGCAATTTGCAGCTGCTCTGTCCTTTCGAATTTCTCGCGAGAATGTTCCCCTTGTCGACGATTGCGTTGGCGTTATTTCGTCAAACGCTTGTCGGCGGAGCCGTTGGTAACCGTTGCTACTGCACTTATTCATTTGACGGAATCGGCTCTCGCGCAAACGGGTTGTCACGCTCTTGCCGGAACAACTACCGCGCGCACGCAATGCTAGGCACAGTCATTAGCATTCTTAACTCGCGACCGCTTCCCTCTCGCATAGATCCTGAACGCATCCTGATCTGTGTCCATGCCTTTGCGAGTGGAGCGTGGAAAACGATAATTTTTTGGGATTTGAACGTGGCTGAAAGCATTGGTGCCAATCTCGAACGCATCTTGATCTAGGCGGTTCGATTGCGCGATCATGCAGAACGGGCGCTACACCTTTAGCGTCAAAAGTCGCGTCGAAACGGACTGAACTTGGTGGACCTTGCTACCAGTTTCACTCGAATGATTTGAAGAAGTCATTTATAAGCACCGCCTCGCAACTCGATCTGCGCCGGCATCTTGAATCAACGCTGCACCGAAACGGGACACTCCTCACTATTACTAACACGGTGGATCCGAGACGGTCATCCGGCGATCAAGAGTGATGTTTCAAGTGCGAGCGTCCAATGAGCTTTATCGGCCACCTTTTGAGCGGATTCGTTTTTCGATCATCGATGTTGATAGCGACAACTTGGGATCTTGATTGTATCAATTGGACCAGCGCACCAACGATTTACCTGGGACATTCCAAAACGGTAGTACATTTCCCGTTGAGGTTTCCCGCCAAAAGAAACGCCAGCTCAATGCACAAACAAACTGTTCACTGTGATCATCCGGAATATGTCCGATGAACGCGTGCCTCTGAGATACCATTGGCGCAAGCCCGCAAATGGAAGCCTTCGGACAATTAGCCGCCGGCATCGCCTCACTGTCAAATCCCAATACGCCCAATTCAACTACATCGGCGAACAACGTCAAAACTTCTCTACACGGAGTCCCTCCTCACGCCGCAGCTTGCGACGCAGTCTCTTCTTCGAGGCAACGCCTGCGCGGTTGCTCGATGTGGGCGAACGCGGACGCGATCGAATCACTCCGTGCTGATTTGAGCCGAACTTCGCTCAGGCCGTTCCGACCATTTGCGGAAATCAGCTTTACTGCGAATCGAAAAATGTTCCGAGAGGTTGAGCGGAGATACAAAGCACATTTCTCATCGTATGGGAATATACTCTGCGTTGCCCACATATCTGTTCAATCGATGAAGGATTTATTTCGCATCCCTTGGGATCACCCTACGATGATCGGCCGTCGACCGTAAATCGATCTATCTCAAAGCACGTTGACCGTTCCGATGGGTGAGTGGATAGAACGTTCGCCAAAGTTTAGAAACCACTTCGAATGATAGACCTGCCGCCCTATCATGTGCCTGTTCAGGTGAACTTGATCAGGCAATTTTTTGAACCTGGTCCGTCAACCGCCCCGCCCAACTCTTGCATATCGTGACCAGGCAGACGGAGTTTCCACAAGCTAGGCACTGGATTTTTCGTCGTGTTACCAAAGACAGTCGATAACTGAGCGTGAGAAATACGCGTTGCTCGACCAGCCGGGCCTGCGGCATCTTCGGTAATAGTAACCTCTAAGAAATATTTCGATCCGTTTTTCACCACTTAATAGCAGTTGGGTAAGGTACCTGTCCAAGGGGCTTGCGCTCTACGTCGCAAATCATTGTTGAAAACCATGGAGCACAATTCCTCAATGCGATCTCAAGTCGGCGTTGAATCTCACCTTCTACTATTTGCACTCCTCGATCCACCTGTCGAGTGAACGAATCAAGCGTATCACTTGGATGTCGCTGATGAGAGTAATCTCGCCTAAAAAACACCCCAAACCATTTCTGACATATTTACCACATTCCAAAAAGCCTGAGTGATCTGATGAGTAGAAAAATCTTGTTGTCGATGTATGATCGAAATGTTTTTTAGATGATGCGCCCGCTTACACTTCGAGGCAAATTCCGAATCTTGAGTTCGCAGAGGGTGGGCGAGAAGCTTCTGGATTGCAATTGAGGATAATATGTTGGGTTGCCCGTACCAGTTATTATGGGGGGGATGTAGACCGGGGCGCGCGCCCCCACATGCAGAGAAAGACCAGGAATCAATAGAGTACATAATAGGAAGTTCGCCTGGCGTGCCCGCCCAGTAGTCACCGATGACCGTAAGGTTGAAATGCTTGACAGGCAACTACCGAACCCAACGAACCGCGACCTCTTTCGCCGTCCAACGACAGCGTCCACGTCTCTTCGTTCTTGAAACAAGCCGTCCGTCGACACTCCCGAAACACAAATAAAGCACCCCGCCCGTTTACCGCCTCTATTCTCTCAACCCCCCGCGCGCGCTTAGCCAACACGAGTATAAACAGAACGACGTGTGCAAGAAGATCGGGTACTTTCCGAGAAAACGTTAAGCAGAGGATTCCCTATTCGGATTGATGGTCGAGGTGGGCTGTCGGCCGTGTGCGAGCGCCCCCAGGCGATGGCGAGACGTGCAGAGCTCGCATTCCGCAGTGTGGTCAAAAAAGAAGACTTTGAGCGATCAGCTCAAGAGCACAGCACCAAATAAACCAAATGAGAGAAAAATACAAATATCCGACACTATAGATATATCTTCAAATTGGTTGGATTTCTCTACCTCGAAAGCCTGCTTGTTCAAAGCGCACTGCGGGTGGGAACTCTGACGTAGAACAGAAACAGTAAAATGATTGACAACAAAATGGCCGCGCGGCGTCGGCGGCGGGGAGGGGAGTGCCCGTCCACCGCACACACACACTCCCATCAGATGGAAATCGGTCCGCCCAAACATCATCTTCTACCCCAGCCCGAGCACTCGCGACACACCAGCTAGCACCCGACACCTCTCGCGACCTTCCCCATCCGACCTCCTCATCTTGATCGTACAAGGCGATCTGGTTCTGTTGAAGGTTGCAGACCGAACCCACCCTACATCCGCCGCGCCCGCCTTCTCAGCAAAAAGTGTGAACCAACCCGCCCCAGCAACTCATCCCGTTGAATACAGGCATAAGCGATCAAAGACGGAGTAGCCACCGCACCCGCCTCAACCACCACGACACCAGTTTTTCTGGACGCCCTGGCTCAAGTCGTTCAGGGACCCCGCTCAGTCATCCAACGTCTCCACCGCCAGCCGCGTCCATAGCTCAGTGAGTTGCGTCCCACGCGAATGTCTTGTTGGAACGCCATCCCATCCAACCACCTACCCACGGTCAAATCATCACCCCTCTCCAGTCTCACCCCCAAACGCGCGACAAGAATATATCACATCCCTGAACTCCAACCGACTCGCCTGTCTCTGCCAACTTCTGCAAAAACGCCCAAAGGCGTTCCGGAGCAGCCAATCATCTGTTTCGCTTGCATCAAGCCAACGCAGAGAACCTATTCGCTCGACTGCATCTTATCAATTTCTCAGTATTTGGAACCGCACTATTCAGCACGTACTTGTGGCAGCGAATAGAAACCGTCCGCTTGTGAAAACGCTACTGTTTCAACACAACCGACTTAAACCGCACAGATGGACCTCCCACCGCGCGGATGGGTGAAACATCAATAGGTTAATACTTTTTGGTTCATTCCGACGGCGAAGCGTGGCGGCCCGTCCCCAGGATCGAGGTTTTTTCAAGGCTATGTCTCCCGTGTCCAATGTCATTTGACCATCGCACCAAACACCCCTCGTCCCCCTCGGCCGCAACCGCAAATCCCCGCCCCCGCGGAGAAAATCACCGAGCACGAGGACAGAGAGAACGAGCAACAATGGGCGC
>Ga0163217_1022132_pt1 | contig 19879 bp, 15 predicted proteins | sample SynspAceP_FD_185933 | JGI IMG/M metagenome (GOLD analysis project Ga0163217, IMG submission 185933) | Saline lake microbial communities from Ace Lake in Antarctica - Synechococcus sp. Ace-P (PacBio error correction) | ecosystem: Environmental > Aquatic > Non-marine Saline and Alkaline > Saline ...
GAGAGCTATAGATAGTGGTGATGAGTCTCGACGCGCGTGCTGGATATAACTCCCAAAAAAAGGGAAAAGGAAAAAGAAATTTCCCCAAAATAATTTGTTTTTTTTCCAAGTTGGTATCCCGAAAAAGTAATTTCCCCTTAACGTTGTTTTTCATTTAAAAAAATCTCCCTAAATGGTTAACATTTTTTTTTCTAACTCATCGTATCCTTCATTTGGATATAATCACGAATAACTTCTATTTGCATCTTTTTCTATCATATTAGGTTTCAAATTAAATACCTCTTTGAATCGATTTTATTTATTTTGTAAAATCTTTTTCATTAATTTTGTATATCTCAATACAGTATCTACTTTGTTGAAAAGAACTTAAACGAATTTGTTTGTAAATTTTTCAAAATGATTGTTAGAAGTTTTTTTTATATTCAGTTAATTCTTTTATAATCTTTAGATTTACAAAGGGACCTCATTAACTCAAAGAAACTTCTAATGCGACCAAGAAAATTTTCTTTAACTATGTGCTTCGTCCAAAAAATTTATTAATACCGGGATTGGGTTTTTGAATTATTAGTTTTAACAGATTTTTGCTTGTGTTAGGTTAGTTTGTAATTTGTTGATCATGATGGTTTGAGAAACTAGCTTATTTAATGCTAATTAGATATGTTGTCTATTACATGTCCTGGGCAGAGGTAAGCACATGGATTTAATAGCGTTCATTAATAAATATTTTTTTATTTTACTTTTATTAAATTGGATTTATTTGCCTCTAATCCCGAAACAAGCCCGGTAATTGACAAGAGAAAAAAAAATTTAAGCGTTCTTTTCCTTGTAAGTGTAGAATTTTTTTATTATATCTGATTGTCAAATTAGTCTATACAAAATATCTTCCTCCAATGAAACCATAAAAAACTTCCGCGGTGTTGTAATTTATATGACTTCCATTGAATTAATGATTCCGTTTTTTTTGTGTGCAACGAACATACGAAGCCGAATCAACTTCGTTGAAAACCCATTTCTTTTGGCAATCCATCTTTTCGAGAAAGCCCATTAGAATCCTCGTTTAAAGCCCGTTGTGACAGGCGTTCCAGGGTCGCGAAGTAAGACTACGACATCATGCGGTCACAAAGATTCCAGTTTGGAGAACTCCTTACCGCAATCAAAAGTAATTGATTGAATAATTTTGTTATGGTTGGAACCCATTGATCATAACACTCTCAAGTCGCAGGCTTTACGCCCCTTGGGCTTAAGTAAAGTAGCTTCGAATAAAATCTCTACTAGAGTAATGAACCGCAACTTTTGTGCGGAACACTACAAATGGTATCGTCCTTCGAATGAACCAAATCTCTTAATGTTGCATAATCTATAGCTTTCAGCGATATTTCGTTAAAAGCTTGTTCTACCTCACGTTCTTGATGTCCGTTAGGCTCTTTCCCTTCATTGAAGGGTAGCTTCAATCGAAGTTTTTCTTTAAATTGTCCTATAAAGTGTTCGACTGGAACAGTCTATTGGGTCATTTCCTTTAACGGCCAATAATGACATAGGCTCACCTTCAGCTACTTTTCCGAGTATAAAGATTGTTTGTTCTTCCTGGTAAAACAACTTTTCGCGTCACACTGCTTCTATTGTTTTCTAAACGTAGTTAATCTCGAAAGCTGTAAGATGTCCTGCCTGAAGAACCGAAACATTATAACGGTGTTTCGAGACGATCAAGTAAGCAGTATTTAGCAACTGGAAATAGCCTGATGGTTAATAAGCTCTATCATCACATTTTCATCCATGGGTAATATGGTAAGGTCATTGTGAATCACTCCTTGTTTTCTATGGTTGAAATACAAGTAGAAGTGTACACGAATGCTTTTTTTATTTGTATACGCTTAATCTACATCCACGATATATGAAGAGAAGTTTTACCTATATGATTTAATTTTCCTAAGCGAATAGTTTCTCAGTATTGTCTATTAACTATTTGTTTCAAGTATACAGAATCCGATCGTAATATTTGATTTTGAAGAATTAATCGTAGAGGTAGCAATAGTTAGAGTCCTTTCTGATTTAGTTCCAGTTACATAAATGAAGGGCGTAAAAGACTCCTAGTGATTTCCCCTGTACCACTGGGAGCTTCTATACCAACTAAGTTCTTGAAGAACTAGAAGAATTCAGCAATATCTAAAGCCTCGTAACTGAGTAAACCTTACAGATTTTTTAATGGTCAAAATACCTCTGGTACTTACCCTCAAATATATTAAAATTTTCGACTTCAATATTCAAGTAATCCATCCTAACTGTAACTTTTAATAATCAGTATACACTATAGTTTGTACGTAAATATATTGAAAACACTGATAGTGGATATCAACAAATAAAACCTGAAATATGAAATTATGTTTAAATAGTTTTTGCTAATTAATAGTTATAGGTATTATATTAAATAGTCCAATTAGAGTGGTACTTTATTCGACACATGACGTGTATGATTTTACACATTTATATGTAGATAATAAGTGTCGATTAAAATGGATTCTGGAATGAGGGATTAATATGAGGTGGCTCTGCACGGTAAATCCACAACTGAACAAAAATTTGGACCGACAATTAGAAGCCATTTAGAAATGCTGGAGCAGAAAGAATTTCAAGAAAAAAATTATCGGGGAAAATCAGATTGATCGAGTGAGCCTAAAAAGAAGCTCTACCAATTTCTACGAGAACAAGATATATAATAGAGAGTCTTGGTATCGATTAGGACGGAATTATGATAATATCATTCAAATGTTCAAGAGCGTGATCAAAAAGAAATTGGATTAAGGTTTTAAAACGTACTGCCATCTAAATCAAGAATAGAATCCTAATTAGAAAAACTGATTCGAAATATGATTGTCCAGTTACTTTCTGACAGCAAGAACGAGCGAGAAGAGATAAAGCGAAAACAGCAACAAGGAATCGAAATTGCAAAGAAAAAGGGACATTATAGAAGAGAGGACCTTGAATATCTGCGAAACGGCAAATTAAATCCAATCAGTAATGTAACGTAAGTTAAAGCTTGAGAACCGATTAACGAGATGCTAAAAAAACAGAGTTAAAAAGAGATACTGTTACCGGAATAAAAAAAGATGTATGAAAGAGAGAAAAAGAATAAAAAAATACAGAAATTAAAGAAATAGAGAGAGAGAGAGACTGACGTGGATTTAATATAAAAGAGCGAATAATTCGGATAGCGACATGGGCTGTTTAGCACCTGATTTGGGGATTCTAACTGAAAAGTACTGGGGATGAAGATGGAGAAAAGTCCTTAAAAGAGAATATAGTTTGAAAAAAGGAAGATTGGATACTGGGAAATACTGATATCGTACGATTCCAAGTAAGAATCAAAAGAATAGTTTTCACAATTTTAATAGAAGTTTGATAAAATAATACCTGGTTGCCGGATCAGATCTTCAGTTACAGGAGATCAATAATAATGTTTAGGTAAACACTATGGCTGATTAGTAAGTTTGCTGTAAAAACTGAATTAGAATCAAAATAGCAGTTAATTTGAATATCGAAGAAATTGTATAATGCAAATATCCTTTTTTTCATCAGGAGGTAAATAGATTCTAGCAGAATAATCTAGAAAATTACTATCTACTATTATAGATTGAACCATTTGTCTGAAAAAAGAAAAAATACCAAGAACAAAAAAAAGAATATAGAAGTTAAAAGAATTGAGAGACAATTTACGTTAGCGATCAAGAGCTTTTGAAAGCTACAAGTGTCTATAACAGTCTTTCCAATAGGGTAAAGCCCCATACTAAATTATCAAGTCGTTACTACAATTATGATACTATGTTTGAACAAGCAGCTGATGAAATGGAATTTACTGTTATAGATGGGTACTCATTCTTTCAGATCCTATTTTTAATGCAGATAAATTTGAATGGAACTTAGTTAAAAAATATTCTAATGTTAAGACTATAAGAACTAGAATATAGGCCTAATAAATGATCTATTAAAAATTTCATGTCACTAACTTGGGAGCGGAGGAGAATAAAATTTTTCGAAGACTAAAAATATTGGGATAAGCCAATACTGATTTTTCAAGTCAAATAGTATGCTCAATCATATGAGGAGCCCTTATTTGATTTATTCGCTAATTTTTCAAAGAATTTATCAAAAATATACTTTATTAATTACTGGACTGGTTTAAGTTTTGGGGACTCACAACCATTACAGACGATGGTAGAAAGAGCTGTGAAACGCAATCAGGGTATTTGTATGCTATAACAGATTTTTTAATATAATCAAAATGGATAGGGAAAGGCAAACGATTAAGAAGTTAACAGATTTCTAAATTTCCTTATTATTTTTAAAAGCTCTTTAAATTTGCCTGATTACTTAGGGTGACTGTAAAATGCACTGAAAAATATTATTCAATCAAAAACAAGGTAATTACTACTAGGCCTAATATCTTCGGTAAATCAGAAAAAATGCAATTTACAAATTGAAAACTAACTCTTTATTAACAATCCGCTTTATAAATCAGGAAATCATTGGTGCCACAATACTATAGATATTAGGTTGTTTTTATGATCATTTTTAGGTTGTTTAAGAAATGTTATCAAACGAGCATAAATAATCTGAGAATGTACATCGTGCATATGATGAAGGGAAAATGAACGAAATTTACCCAAGATATTCAGTAGGATATAGTTGATTAAACCTAACTTATAGTAGAAAGTTTGAAGATGCTGGTTTTAATACGGTTGAGTAGGCGACAAAGTTTATGTGGCCAATAATGAATATTGAAAAGATTTTCTATCCATCTTTACACGTAAATGCAGAGCAAATCATTCTTCCAAGTATTGGTAAAATACTAACTTGAAAAAATGTAAGATTCTATGGCCCTAATAATTAATGAATAGACATCCTTGATGGTAATTGGGTCGAAGTTGGTAAAAGCACTTCGGCATTAACGATACTAGAAATATATCGAGAAGTAAAAAAAAAGATTAATATTATTCGATCCACAGGTGGAATATAAAGAATCTTTTTTAATACTGAATATAATAAAAATATCGTTAGGAGAGAATACTATATCTTACTGATAAATTGACATTATCACAATGGGCTATTTTATTTGAAGCTAATAGTAATAGTCAAGCCGCTTTTTAGCTGAGCTATAGTATCATTGCGATATTCAGAATCAAATTAGGCCGAAAAAAATACTTTTGTTAAGGGGACGGTAAAGTGTTAGCTCAAGTCCCAGTTAATTTATCACAAGTTAAAACTGATGGTTTTTGGACTATCTCCTATTATCTGAGCAAGTAAAAGAAGAGTCTGGTTAAAATAAGTTCAAGATTAATTGTTTATTTTAGAACAATTTGTAATTTAAATGTAATTAGGTTTTTTAGTACAAAAAATTCGACATAGATACAAATACTTAGTCTAAGTATTTTAATGATACTGGAAAAAATGACTTAATAGTTTTTTTTTTAGAAGACTTTTTTGAGAATAATGAATTCCTGTCCTAATATATTATTTCTTCGCCAATTGGTAACTGATGAGTAAAGGCTGGAAATGATAGTTGATTCTAATTACTAACTTTTGTTAAATAAAGCCAAATACAGAGATAAAGCCATGTCGAATTTCCTTAGATGAAGCCAATAGAATACATAAAATATAATCTCGTCCGATCATGAGTTTATACAGGACTGGTTTTCAATGCAAGAGGAAGAAGAAAAAACGGGACAATATTTATTATTAACCACTCAAAGTCCTGCTGATTGTTTCAAATATACTTGGTCAGAAAGGGTCACTACTTTATTCATCGGTAACCATTCAAGAAATTAACTGGCTAATTAATAATTTTGTTGAGTAAGTTACTTTATAAGATAAAAGAGTTAGGTCAAGGAGAAGCAATATTATGTGTAGTGTAAATTTAAACTTCAAATATATTGTACGAAAATGAACAAATCAAAAAGAAGAAACACTTTAACGATTCTCCAGAATTATAATTATTTTAGAGTCTGCTAATTTTAAAAGGAATTAGATTTATCACATAGAAAAATCTAGGCTTAGTAAATGTATAATAAGATAAAACAGATTAAAGAGGAAGTATATGTAATGGCAGAAAAAATGAAAAAAATTTCAAAGACACTTTATTCAAGCACTTTGGAATCAGGCAGATATTCTACGTTCCAAAGAATGGACGCAAATGAATATAAAAGTATTTTTAGGATGGGTCTTTTATAAATACCTCTCGATAATTTGCTCCGGCTAGTGTAATCGTGTTATTAGAAAACCGACAGAAGTTTAGAAATAGCCCAAAATTCTATATGTAAAAGCTTGTCAAGATAGTGATATCATGGAAGATTTTTTAGATGAATACATGAAGAGAGTTTTTCCTATACGATTGAACTCACAATTACCTTCCACGCTCAAATACGCTATCCCATGAATGGCTCTTTTCAACTAAAGACTTGTAACAAGGTTCGTGATATTGAAACAATTCGAGTGAGATATTTGAAATCTTTTTGAAGATATGACCTTATATCTAAAAAATTGGAACAACCTCTAAAGCAAAATCAACGACAATTCTGATGTTATGAAAATTAGGCTGTTTGAAATTGGCAGGACATGCAGGAGATTATAAGGGGATGCTTGATGAGTACTAAATCGGTCATTCTTCGAATCAAGGTAAAAAAGCCAGGAGAATTTATAGCGCACAACCGGCTTGCCAAAACAATGACTCAAATTGTGCTGTCAAGGAAAAGAAAATCAAAAAGGATTTCTGTTTATGATCCAACAATGGGTTCAGGCCTTGTGTTGAATGCAAAAAACCCTCTACTGAACCCAGGTACGAATTTCTTACTTTGTCACAGAATAAATACGTCTACGTATACTTAGTCGTATGAATATGATCCTTCATGGTTATTGCACGTCAAACCAAACAATTGCAGTAATGCAAGTTACCTTAGATCAAGATTGGCCAACGGAAGAACCAACAACTCTTGACCTGGTGTTCTATATGATCGCCGTATCTGCAGAATTGTTCGCTGATAAATGGATTTTAAAGATTCGCTTATTCAACTACGGCTCTTCTAGCACCGAATATCAAAGCAGACTTGCATTCTTACTCATCGGTTTCTAATTCACTTAAAAAGATACAGGTGTCATGACTATTGTTTTGCTCATGGCGTTCTTTTAGAGGAGGTAAGCTGAAGGTAAGATTAGAAAAGTTTTACTAGATAAAATGGTGCTATTGATACGGTCATTGCTTTACCAGCTAATTATTTTTTAACACATCAATTCCAAACTACGGTTATTGTCTTTGAAAAAAGAATCGATCCACAAAAGATTGTTTGTTTTATCGACGCTTCTCAGAATGATAAATAAAAACTCAAAACACTTTAAACGATGAAAATCAACACTATAAGATACCTACAGTTAAACGTGAGAAGTAGAAAAATATAGCTTATGTAGCTCATTTGCAAGAGATAGTAGAAAAACTGACATAGACTTAACACCTAGATACGTTGATACGTTTGAAAGAGAAGCAAGAGATTTCCCGTTAAAAAAAAATTTCTACGAATATTCAGCAAAACTAAAAAAGAATTATGAGAACGCAGAAAAGGACTGTTTTGTTATGCTAAAAAGAATTACATGACGGAACAACAGAAGAAGCAGACCAAAGAGTTGAAAGATATTTCTCATTAATACTATGGGTGAACAGAATGATTAAGTATAAATTTTACAGAGTCAGAAATTCGAATTTAGTGTTTTTTAAATAAATGGGGAAAAAAAGAATTAGCAGAAATATCTGAAATTTAAATCCGTATCTGAATTACCAATATATTTGAATATACATTTAGAATCGGTTAGTGGAACCACTTATTCCCAGCACATAGAACAGAAAAAAAAAGTAACAGCGCCTTCTCGGCACTAACGATTAGCTCAAAAGGGAGATATTTTTTATAAAATCAGTTCGACCTTAATCAGAAGAATAATGTCTGTATGGATCTAAACATATATAATATGTAATCCACAGGGTATCGCTCAGCGAATTAGTCAGAGCATAATAGATTATTTTCTTTTTCCTATCTTCGATAGAGAGAAAGAATTTATCTTAACGTTTTTAAATATGTACTTGGTACAAAGCTATCCTTCAATAATACGAAGGATTTAATCTAAATATAAAAATAATTTCCGATTCGATTAAGGAACAGATGATAAATGGTGATCTATTAATATATTTAGAATGAGGTTATGACCCTCCCAGCAACAACTTCTTAACGACCTATAAACAACTTAAAGCTATGTTGCAAAAGATGTTTCCACAAAAAGGAGAAACCGTCCAAGAGTAAGATTTTTTCTAATTTTACTGATAGTGGGAACAACGTAATTTCTTGATAATAATTAACAGTATAATAGATTTTTAGGGGAGAACCCGAAAAATGACTTAGTGGAGTGCAAGTGGATATTTAGCATACCGCTCTAAAATGTGAGAAAAACGGCATATAGAATTAATTGATGCAGATGCTTTATGAGATAAGAACTTGTACGATAGATGGATGGGTGGCCGACGAATTAAAGGATAGGCCAAGAGTATTATTCACAATGGAACGCACCATGGGTAATTGTGCGTCAGTTCCCCTGATAATAAAGGCTAACATACTCAGCCAAAGAACAGTAGCATTTGAAATGTTGAGGAGAGTAAGATGAGAAGATTTTCTTAGTAATTATGGATCGGCCAAAAGTATTTTAAGAGTAAACAAGCTCTTTCAAGTGGAAGGAACAGCTTAGGGAATCAGTCCAATAGATCTCTTTCTCAATTAAAATGTAAAGAGTTCCCTATAATGTACAGAAGAACTAAAACTAAAATGGGTAATTCTTTAAAACAATTAGATGAAACTATGCTCTACACACACGGAAAACAAATTAGAAACGTATCAAGAACTAAAAAAGAGCTATGCTACGAAAGATGTTTTAAGACTAAAAGAATGGGCGAGTCATGAGCTATCATTTACTTCTGAGTCAGATTTGGAACAAAGTCTCATAACGCAATTAAATTAGCGGTGAGTCGCAGTGGACTTATCGGAAAGAATTTAGAACACTCAGAAGATAATTATGGAAATCTTCGAGAAAAACTCGAACGTAAACAAAAAGATATCTTAAATGAGTGAACTGACGGAAACAAGAATTCCGGTCAGGTTCAAAACCAATTGAACTATGCGTAACTTCTGACGGAAGCGTCTAAATGGTTAGCAGGTGAAAATGGTGATTTGCAAAAAAGCCAAGTGCAACGAGAGATGCGTCTCTTGGAAACGGTTCGTTTAAAGTCTTAAATCGTGGCTGATATTGGCTGGAGGAATGTCCTTCGTGAATGCAAGTCATTAATCAATTTACAAGCTTAAACAAAGCACAGATGATCGAGAATCGCCGTTTTTGAATATCACTTTACTGATCAATGGTTGCCATGATTCATATGGAACTAAAAAATAGGCCCATTCTTTATATGGAAGGCTTTCGTACCAATAGAAATACCCTCGTAACAAGGTAAATTTTTAGGAGTTTCAGTACTTCAAATTTTATTGTGTCGAACGGCAGTGACAACACGCACATAGCTGCAGGCACAAGAATATCACAGCTGAAGAACAATTTTAACGACATGGGTTGAAATTCAGAGAATGGGCCAGTCACCAGTTAACTTAGAGTTTGCTCAACAGTTTTATCTATTTCCGCCAAGCAGAACATAAAAAGATTACCTCAATATAAGCCGTCATTGGAACAGCAATAAAAAAAGCACTCATCTTATTTGAGACCGCTAAGTCAATTCATGCGATAGAAGCAGTTAAGCCGCTCAAACGACAAGAGTCGGTATGTTTGGCATGAACACGTCAGTGTAAAAACATTAACGTCCTTACAAGACAGCTCGTAACTCTCAAAATTCATAATTTAAGACCAAAAAAAAAAAACGATTTTTGTTGTGACCGGCGTGATTTGGACCCAACAAACGGACGCTCTGCCTTTACCTCATATGCCGAAAACACGAATGTGAAATTGCGAAACGATGAGACGGATACGTAAAGATTTCTCAAGAAATACTCTCCAGCTTGAACGCGTCAAGTTGGATGGTCACGAAACGATCAAAAATTAAACCATGTCATGAAACGCTTTGAAGAAAAGAGACAACCCAGATAAATTGAAAAAACTGCGTTCCCTTTTTGTAGTAATTGAATGCATCGGGCAGTATCGCCAACAAAAAGAAAAAGAAATGGAAAACGCCCTTTTTTCTCTCATCCCTTTGGTATGGGTATAGCACGGAACAGCCTATTTTTGCTGAAACCAACAAGCAGTGGGAGAACTTTAGCTCGTACAACGTGAAGAACAATATGGTCCGCAGACTACACTGGAATATCACGTTAAGAAGCCAAATTGCATGAAATAAAGCGGTCCTTGATTGCCAAATTGAATACAAGAGTACGTCTCTCAGAGACCAAGAATAAGATGATTATCGTCTTACATAGTAGAACCCAGAATGCAAGAACTATCAGCGCTAACGGAACTAAAAAGGAGCAAAAGCTCCCGAAATAAATTTACGAGGAAGGATTCATTTCTATTCTAACAATCTGGACGCAAATTAGGCTTTCAATGGGTTCAGGGAAAAACATACTAATTGCGATCCTAACCCACGTCTTCTTAATCGCTAGCCCAACGGTATTATACTTATTTAAAAGAAGTTTGTTTTGCTGGAGAAAGCCGATTAGTATAAGTGAGAAGACAGAAAGTAAACTACCCCGATTTCCAAATAGCGATCACCTATTACTATTTCTGAAACGAGGAAACAGGTATTCCACCAAGACATTGATGAAGAACCTTAAAGATACAATCTTACGAATACGAATTTCTCAGTTGAAACATCGATGGCCTTACACAAGAACGTAGAATGATCGTCTAGCACTAAAAAGAAAGTACTTTTTAGAAAAAAAGCACTGATCTCGTCTTGTAGTCCGACGTTATTGAACGGGCTTGAACGGCACATGTTGTCGACTTTATTTATTGACCGTGAGCACCCATGCAACCACATAAATCTATCGCAAGCTTTTCACCGCACGAATCGTTATTTGACCGTCCCAAACACTCGGTCAATGGTTACCTTCCAAACACCCTGCAACATATGAAGAAAAAGTTAACCGATGCCTTGTTTTTGTATTCTAATGGTGGTGAAGAACGACTTGTTATGTCTACCTTGTATTGTTTTGAACGATATTAAGCTCTAATATCTAGAGGCATTTGAGTACAATTAGCTTTCATGCCTGAATCAGTTTGATGAATTAAATGACGGCAGAAAAGAAATTTGCAAAAGCGTAGCCAGAAGTTGGATAAAAGCTTCATGCGGCAATCCAGGTCTAACCACAGAATAATTGACGATCTGATTAGAAACAGCTATCAGATCACACATGATGAAATTGAAGAGTTTCTGGGAAATATCAACGTCCCAATAGAAAGATCAAACCTGAGATAATTGAAGAATGAGAAATAAATGGATATTGAGTATGAACTAGAATCTGTCAAAACAGAGATTCAATACGAGTACATCTTACTCTTAATTCAGGCCTTGTTCCAGATTAATATCCGAATCAGAAGTTAGCCCAACAATTAGATTCAGATCAGAAAAATTGATACTTAATATCAATGATTTGAAAACGAATCAATCTAAACTTGCGGACTAATGGATAAAAAAGGTTAGGAACGATATACAAGAAGAACCAGAAAGTATCGTGGCACAGTCCTAGTCTTGGAAGAGAATGATTCAAGATAGCCATAGCTTTATCTCAAGAACCGCCTTTCAAAGAGTGGGCTATAGAAGAAAGGTTCATTAGGCCTTTCGTTATTCACTAATAGATAATAAATAAACAAAAACAAAATGAGAATCAGAACTGTGAACATACAAGCGATAAATGAAGCTTAATTATGAAACCAATACAAAATACCCAGCCAGACCTGTTAACGTAATTGGAAAAACAAAAGAAGCCACACATGAAGGTGATCATGAAGATATTTTTTATCCTTCACTAGACATAGATGAATGATTTGAGAATATATAGAGGAACTACGTCGTTACAATTAAGTCAAAGTGTTCCTCCAGTCAATACAAGAATGATTTTTAATGACAAGAAAGCGGTTTGGGAATTCAAAACGTTAATAAAGGTTATGGAGTAATAAAAATGATATGTAGAAAACCTGCTCTTCTTTTTATCTTTCTCACGTCGCTATTGTTTAGGAGCAGTAGTCCCAAACAGACGTGATTGAAACAACAACGATGGCTTCAAGTATAAGAACACAGGCATGAACAGATTCGGTAGAAAAAGTGTTGTACAAAAGAGATAAGAGAACGAAGAAGTAGAACTCTTCTACATACGCTCCATATTTGTCCCTTCGGAGAAGCGGAAGAACCCATGAGGAAGTTGTTCAGACCTGACGAATGACAAGACGATGATCGTATAGAGACGGTACAACAATTATTGTCGACAGGTGGCAGTTTGTCTGGATACAAACAGGGAACAAACGCACGTGTAAATAGTGGGTTTTTGAAAACCGTGAGTATTGGGTTCACTAATGGATCTCGGATAATTGTACGTGTTAAGGCGAATGAGATTATCCTCCAAGATGAGAACATGAACTGTTAAGTCCAATGTCCGGTCTTTACTATGATGAAGCAAAAGTCCGCAGGTGTTGAAACGTTTCGACTCTAATGAAGAAAGTTATTGCGGATTCTTGGTGGGGTTATTCAATGCTACAAATAACTTTTTCCGGCAGATACGCGTGGTCTTAAATAGACGTGTATCAAGCTTTATAAGGAACGAAATATTCGTCAACAGTGGAAGCACAAACTTCTGAGGCGATTATTACTTATCCTGACACCGAAACGCAGATACCAAAGTATACAAATATACGATTCAATGGAACGATGTTGTGATGAATACCGAATGGAACCTGAAAGTATAACGAAAAGCAAGAATACCAACGATGAACACTAAAATCTTCCTGATTCGAACAAAGTTGTTTCTCGCTGCAACCTACTATTGTAGAACCAGGAAATCAACATGGAGATCTCTCTTCATTCCGATACAAATAAACATGCGATGGAATGGTGGAAATAAATAGTGATCAAATGGCATATAATTAAAAATTAGTTTGAAGTTACTAATAGCCTTTCGCTTAATAGATATATATATATATTATAATTTCAATTAAAGAAAAAATATTTTAGTCTAGATGGGTACTTCATTTGAACATAAATTGATAAAAAAGAGAGCTAATTTTCAGCACCCTCGTCCTATGCGTTATCTATCTATTTTTTCAACACTACGGATAAAGGATATATTCCAATGCTTTGAAAATAAGGAATAAGGAGTATGGTAGCAAGCTACTGGAAATAAAAAGGTGTTTTGGCAACGCTTGTAATTTCGTCCAAAGAAGAGCACGACAGCATTGAACCCTTTAATACCAGATCCAAGAAAAAGAAGACAAAGTATCGAGAAAAAATAACTAAACTTTCTCCATTTAGTACCTGCAGGAGTATACCGCCTAAAACGAGAAGCGAGCGAGGGACAGAAAGAATAAAAATGATAAGGGCGGGTAGCCAAAGTGTCCAATTTTGAAAATTGAATAGTACGGAAACAGCTTGAATACCAATAAAAAGGAAATAGATAGAGAGCAAGAGGATTGATAACGTTCCAAAATCCGCCTAGCTTTTTCCGAATCCTCTCTTCCTCTCTTTTTGAAAAAGGCAAAAGAAAGCAAGATCCCAGAGAACCCTGTGGCTAATACCTTCCTGAAGTATTTAAAGAATTCTGCTATTGCAAAACCTCCATAACGATTAAGATAACTTAACAACTTGGTATTTCCATGATGAAAGAAGTAAATGAATCGCTGGCTAATAATTCCAACAAATACAAGAACCAACGCTATCCTCCGATAGAAACAAAAGCAAAATGTCTAAAAATTGAAGAGGAGAAAAAAGATCTCCAGAATTGAACCATGGACAGAAGGAATAGTAAAATAACGATACTTGATCATTCATTTACCGAATGATTCTCCCTCAACAATTGGGCAAATTCGTCATTTGTCGTACTAGTTTTAAGATAGAGACCACAGAATAACGGGATCTCGGTACAGTAATAGTGCAGAAAAAGGAACAACCAGTACACGGTGTCAAAAAACGAAGTAAATTCCAAAATAATACCTATCCCCGATAGAAAAGACTGTTGCATAACATTCACTATTGTACTTAAATTAAGACACACTGAGACAGCATTTTTTTCAAGCGCGTGCTGAAAAATTGATAAGTCAGATACAAAATAGAAGACCGGTTATAAATAATTTCAATACAAAAAGTCTCGTAAGACAGAAAAAGTCCGAGAAAAAAATGGGAAAGGAAAGATAATCCATCCCAATAGAACTAACCCACGGTACAGGGAAAAATTTTGCTTTAACACAAATTGTATAAACAATAACCTCATACAAAATTTAGAGAGTAATAAAAGTGATGAAAATAATATCAAATAATGAAACAATCCTACTTTCTGCAATAAAATTAGTATACTTCTTTATTTTAGAATTAGCAAAAAGAAAGCGAAGTCCAAGAGGAAAGGGCTTTCTATTTTTGTAAATCATGCTAAAAAAAAGAATAAAACTAGAATAATCAATATACAACACTATTTCTTTCTTAGGTGAAGATCCGCAAATTGTCTCGTAAATGGCTTCAGCATGTATTTATTCTATAAAAAAAAAATCTGTATAGGTTAAGAATTTCATTCATGAAGTCTCTATAACTATTGGTTCTGATGTTTTCTCTATATATTAAACAGTTTTTATCTTTCTCATATCGGGATTGTAAGATTAAGCTAACAAATAAAAGCCATTCGTGAATAACACCTAATGTATTTCCAACCATAAGAAAAACAAGGAGTGGACAAATGAAACCTAACCAATTACCATGGATGAACTAGTGATAAATAGAAGCTTATTACCAATCAGGTTATTCCAGTTGCTAAAAATAGCTGCTTACTTGAATCGACTCGACACCGATTAAATTGTTATCAGTTCTCAGAGCAGGACATACAGCTTTCGAGTATACTACGTATAGCAGAAAAACAAGAAGACTATGGGACGCGAAAAGTTGTTTACCAGAAGAACAACATCCTTTAATAGTCAGGAAAAGTAGCTGAAGGCGGACGCCTGAATGTCATTATTGGGTCCGGTAAAAGAAATGACAATAGACTGTTCGTAGCGAACACTTTTATAGACAATTAAAAAGAAAAAACATTCGTATGAAGCTACGCTCCAATGAAAGGGAAAAGAAAAGCCTAACGACATCAAGAACGTGAGGTAGACAAGCTAAAACGAAATATCTCTGAAAAGAAAATAGATTTCCAACATTTAAAGAAGAATGGTCCTATCGAGGAATACCATTGGAGGTGTCCGCCACAAGTGCGGTCATTAACTCTAGTAGAGATTTTCGAAAGCATCATTGACCTTTAAAGCCCAAAAGGCGTAAAAGCCTCGACATTGAGAGTGCATGAAATCAAATGGTTCCAATCATACCAAAAAATTATCAAATCAATTACATTGATGCGTAAAGGAGTCTCCAACTGGAAATCTTGTGGCAACCAGCATGAGTTCGCTAATCTACTATTCGCTGACCCTGAACGCTTCACAACGAGCTTTAAACGAGAATTCAATGGCTTTTCGAAAAGATGGATTTGCCAAAAGAAATGATTTCAACGAAGTTGATCAGGCCTTTCGTATCGCTGTGCACCAAACGAATAATAATTCCAAAGAAAGTCATTAACTTACCAAACACGCTGGAAGTTTTTATGAGTTAACATGGATGAAGCATTTTGTATAGCTTAATTTTGACAATCAGATATTCATTAATAATCCACCTACTCTATTTAATTTTAAATACTTATTTATTAAAATGATGCTAAATATATTCTTATTAAATAATCTTGAATTTTATGGTTTTCTTCAGCTCCAACATCATCTAATTTTTTTTAAAAATATTTTGATTCTTCTGCTCTTTAATCTTCCTATCAATGATCCTTGAAGATATACCAGTAATCTCGGATGATATTCTTTAACCGAATATTGACCAGAATATATAATCTTAAAGCATCTTACTTTTTTGTTTATCATTTATCGGTCTACCAAGCTCACACCGACGTGGATTAGCAGAAGGCTAATTCTTCATTTACACGCTGTACTGTCAAAATCTCGTTCTAATTGAGCCATCACTGCCATCAATCTGAAACATGCACTGGCCAGTTTGAGTAAAGAAATATCTAGGTTTTCTTTCAAACGTACAAATTCTACTCCCTTGGTTCTTTAAGCTCTTCACAGTAGAAAGGATATCTAGTGTTTTCCTACCTAGAGCGACTAATCGTGTCGAATAATGAACGGTATCTCCCCAGATCGGGAACTATAAAATAAGTATTGGTAGGTTACCTTTACCTGCAAAAAAGATAAGTCTCTATGGTCTGTCAACAACTTTAACGGACAATAAGTTAAGTTTAAATTAAAGAATTGCATCTTTTCAAATTCAATATGGTGTTAAATAACTAAAGCTGATGGATTTCTTTCGTTATTGTAAGTAATTCTCTAATAATCGACGTTTTCAGAAATAGCTTCTGCTTTGTTTTGAAATGATGCTGGGTAAAGAACTTCGCGTTTTAAAACCCCTTTAAAAGAATGACTCCATAACTGCGTTATCATAAGGGTTCCGCGTCTACTTTGGCTATGTGTAAAACCAGTGAAGTCAATGTATTCCATAGAATCTCGATCCAGTATACTGGAGATCCTTATCCGTATGAATGATCAGTCCTTTGGGATTTTGTTTTCTGGTACTTCATGCAACTATCAAGTACCAGGAATCTTTTCATATGATTTTTTATTGAATAGGCGAATACAACTGCGGGTAAAACCATCAATATACACAACACAATAGAGGTTTTCCTTCCTCAGTGGAAATACTGTGATAATCTCCATACCAACTGTAATCTTTTCTGATATCAAAATTTTGATTTAAAATATCTTCACTTAATAAGTTAAGTTTTTATAATGAAATGTACTTTCGTGAACCTTTGGTGTACAGGCCCTTTCCTCTCAGTAATCTTCCAATACGTCGTCGACTTATACTGAAGCCCTTTTCCCTTTTCAGCACGGCTAAATTCCGACGGGTCCCATAGCGGCGCTTGTGTCCAAAAGATATCTTTAATAAACATATAAAAACCGCATCTTCAACAGTAGTTGGAAGTGTTTCGTGAAGTGACGCAGAAAGACCGCTAAGAGATACACCAAGAAATATCAGTCATCTTAAATATTAATGAGTGTTGGGTGTTGCTTCAAAGTCAAATATCTAAGCTTTGGGTTTTGTTTGAGAAACACTCGAACTTTTTTAAAAAGTTCTAGCCTCCCGAAGAAGTCCTGTTTTCTTTTCTAAGTTTTTAATTTTGTTTTGAGAATAGAATTCGCTGCTTCCTTTACCTGGAAAAGCTTGATCTCCAAATTTTCTCATATTCAAGCAACCCAGCGATAACAAAGTATTTTCCATGAATATCAAAGTGTTTGATAAAACGAATGGGTTTGTCCTTGCAATGTTAGAATTAAATCGACAGCTTTGTTTTTTGAATTCTTTACTATAGGATTGCGCTTCACCAAAAACCTCCAATTTTCTCCTAATACGTTCCACTTAGTAATAGCCTTTCCAATAATTAACTTAACTTTGGTCCATAAATGTTGAACAGACAAGAGAGACCTTTTTTTAAGTGTCTATCTTAAAACGTAATTAATACTGCGTCTGGGGTTTTTGATAATGGAAAGTAAGAGCGGAATGGCCTTGGAGAAGACAATAGACCAGCTTTTGAAAACTTCTCTCGCTTTGTTTAGTATTGATTGCAAGAAGTCGAAGTGGCTAGTTTAATCCCGTGCTCCATTTGACTTCTTACATCATCTGTCCCGGAACCAAAATTAAAAGTGTCTGGCTTCTATCAATCCAAAAAATTGTAGCTGCGCAGAGCAACACACACTCGAGCCATCACTCCACACACCTCACCCTGGATAACTGAGGATTATGAACTGATTCTTTAAAATAAGAATTCGTTAATCATATATTTTAGTATGGATCCAAGTTTCTATCCACATGATTTTTTTATAGAGTCCTAAAAAAGAAATTTAGGTAGCATCAAATGTAATTCATAAAACAATAAAAAAGTAACCGTATAATTTTAACCGTTACTTTTTTATTTTTGTTATCTCATTTCTTGTAGCTGTATATTGTCATCGTTGCTATCAAGTGAGTTTGGATTTTTTGCCACTTCCATTCACTCTGCCAGTTGTTGTAGAAATTTCATAATTATTTCTAATTTAGTAATCCTATTTAAAACACTCTATTTACACTTTGTTTTCAAAGTTACAGACCGGTACGCGTCTTCATATGACGTCAGACTCTTGTGTAACGCCAGTTTTCGTAAAACCCCAACGGCAACCTTAGTTCATCCGTGTTATGACGGACGTCGTAACCTCCACTGTTTTTTACCCAACTTCCAATCTTTAAACAGACGCTTTCTCCCAGTCCTTTTTAACGATATTCTTTGAGACAGCAATCTTACAGGCCGATGGTATCCGAGTCGATGTGTTTATAACGTCCGGTTGCCAAGCTCTCTCACATCATAAATGACTACATAATCGTTTCGTCATGATCCTCCAAATCAAATTCCTCTTGAAGCGGAATAACCCTCGTTTCCAATGACAAATACCTGCAATGCGAACATAAAAGCATGCGGCTCCGATTTCCATTTCTTCCTTTCCCAATGTGCGTTTTCATTGCAGTCCGTCTTTTCTTAAAATATTTTTTCGGAATTAAATGAATATGTATTTATAGATTTTCAAATATATAATAACAATACAAAGAAAATCAACATTCAAAAACAATCAAATAGTATATATGGATGAGAATGTACACTAGGGATTCAAACCCTATAAGAATTAGATTTTTCCAACACATGAAAAATTCTATAAAAACGGTGGTATTCGCTTTTTTAGAGGATGAGGGATTCAAATGAGGCCTAGCAACGTCCATATCCATGTAACAGCAACAAGAAATAGAACGACTTTTTATCTGTTAAGGCGCAAATAAAAACGCCGATCGGTGATTTTTTCTGTTTTTTTTGATCGGTATAATAGCGGTTACACAATGTCAGTACATTGGTAATATTAAAGAAATAAGACTGATTTCCTCAAAAAATTTCCGCAATTGTCGAAAAGAAAACCGGGAAGACGCGTATTTTGTATTTGAGTAGTCTGCAGGACTGACCAGAGTATACAAAGCCAATTAGATCCAGAGGACTATTTAATTCCCAAGAACAAAAGGCCGTCACTTAGAATCAATACAGTCTTCAATGTTTCAAAAGGTCGCTGTCCACTAGGAGAGACGAATATGGCAAGCACACGCTGCGTAAGACATTTGGCTACACTATTCAAGAAAACCTAAGACGTGGCCACACTAATGGAAATCTTCGGTCATGAGCACGAGAAATCACGCAGCGCTATATTGGATCAAAAGAAGAGAGATCAGTGGAGACGTTATTGATTTTAGAATAGTTTTTTAAACTTGATAGAATGGTTAGGTAGTTTTCTAATATTTTTAGTTTTAATGTAATTTCAAACATCTATTTTTATACATCAAAGTTAAAGACCACTCAATGCAAATGTAGTAGTAGTCTTTAACTTTGATTTATTATTCTAACTAATATGTACATCTGTTATTGTAATATGGAAATGCAATAAATTAATTAGAGTTCTTTACTATGCGAATAACTTGCTCTAAGATAGTAAGGCTAAAATA
>Ga0163217_1098397_pt1 | contig 19875 bp, 9 predicted proteins | sample SynspAceP_FD_185933 | JGI IMG/M metagenome (GOLD analysis project Ga0163217, IMG submission 185933) | Saline lake microbial communities from Ace Lake in Antarctica - Synechococcus sp. Ace-P (PacBio error correction) | ecosystem: Environmental > Aquatic > Non-marine Saline and Alkaline > Saline ...
TTAAAGGGAAGGGGGAAGAGATTTTTTGGGGGGTTAATTTCATTACACCGCTTTTTGAAGCCTGAAGGCCTAAAACGCTGACTCTATTATAAGATGAAGGTTGGGTTTTAAAAAACGCAGTGCCGATAATTTTGGCTCCTGTAATAAATTAATTTTGGCACTAAGTTTTTTTTGCCCAAGTTTTGGGTTGTTATTGATTTTCCTGCCTTTATATCAGTGATGATCGTTATTTTCAATCACTAGAAGAAACCAAATTTTTACATTTTTTCCCATAAGATTTTTTTGGTTGTTTTGTCTTAGAGTGATAAGTCCCTTTTATTGCTTAATTCTTTGTTGTTGTCTGAAACCTAATAAAATAAGAAGGCAAAAAACCTACGATGAGGATCAAAAATACCTAATCTCTTGTTTATTTTTGATATCTCCTCAAGTAATAATTCCAATTTAACAGCAGAAAGATACACTAACTATCCTAGAAAGATTTTTTTTTCCAAAGATCAATGAGAACTGGTTTTGTCAACTTTTTCCTTTAATATTTTTTGGGTCATGAAGTTTCAAGAATTTAATTGAAGATATATGGCAGAACTAAAGAACTACCACACCTCATTTGAAAATTTACCGATTTAGAAGATGTTTCATAATCATATAAAATCAAGCATTCTGGCAAAAATGGGCCTTGGTGTTTGACTGATGGGATTCAATACAACAGGTATTCCAGCCCTAATTTTTGAAAGAAAAGCCGATAAATCTTTTATAGTATTACATTCGGTGGTGATACAGACACAGCGTTCTGCAATAGCTATTGAAGACGTAGTAAATACCTGATAAATGTTTATGCTGATGAAGCTTTTCCTGTAAGAACAATTAGTTGATTTAAAAATAATCAAGTGAAAAGCTTGGGAATTTTAAATATTAAAATAAGAGGCTGATACTTTTAAGCTAATCACAGATAGTATGTTTTTTCATTAAAATCTGGAAATGAAGAATTGCCATTACTAAAAATCTTTTGCAACAACAATAAAAAAGAAGTACTAGTCCAAAATTGAAGTATCATCTGGTGACTTAATAACAAGTAAGAAACTAATTTAATACCATTAATTGATAAAGAATTAAATTGCCAGCATAGCTACGAGTTTACAATCCAGATGTAGCGTCTACTCGAAGAAAATCTTAGTTCTACAAAATCTGTATTACTTTCCCATCAAACTATTTTAACAGGAATAGAATCAATTAGCGCGTTAGACACCCAATGCCTGTTTTCTGCATTGTGCACGCCAAGCCTGTTTTTGATATACAAGCAATAGCTGAAAAATACCCTAAAACACCTTTAGAATTTGGTTTTTAATAAATTACGATAGTCAACGCAACATGCTAGTTATGCGCTTGCTGATTTAACTTTTGAAAAAGAAACCTCATTTTCATACTAAGCTTGGTGTCCCCAAATAAAAAACTTCCCACATTATAGGGTTCAATTCCTGCCTTAACAATAGCTGATTACTAGGCCCCATCTATTATATGCAAATATCAAAGAGTTTTTCCGTGTAGATGTACCCATAATTCTGTTTAAGAAGGCGAGGTCTAAAGCGAATTTAATTTGAGCTCTGACAACTGGTTACCTTGGTTAAATTATGCCGATGAGGACATTCAAACTATTGCTGAAAACCTTTTTGCTACAACTTAGTTGGATTGGGTAAAAAACATCAAAAAGATCAAGGATAAAATAAAACTTATCGTGGCAAAAAAATTGGGTGGTCAACAAGGATTATGTCCTAGCTTTAACTGTTTTAGACGAAGTGGGAAGGAATGACAAAAGAATGCCATCATTGAGTACCGCCATTCCTTATGATGAAGCAAAAGGAAAATTCAAAACGAGTTTTACCCAGCTAAATGCAGAAGGTATTCAAATCAGTTAAACAACGTCCTTTTCACAAATGAAGTGCCTATTCCATTAAGCTTAAGCAACAAAAACGCTATTGTGGATAGACTCTAGTACAGTTAATCTTTATGTGGAAAAGCGATTAAATTTGAAATGGAATGGAAAACCAGGCACACACCAAAAGTTCTTTCTGACTGGACATCCTCTAACAATGGAGAGAATTTAGCTATCAGACTCCTTTATGAGCATTTAAGGCAATTCGAAAATATAATTGCTAATCAGGGATTAGAATCAAATTAGTTTTTCAGAGCGTATAGAAAACCTTTGAATGGCTAAATCGTATTGGTGGTTTGTACTCTTTAGTTTTACTGCTAGCCACAGAATTGGTTTATAAGAAGAACAAAAACGCCTCTTTAAACCCACTTGAACCGAAAAATTTTTTTCTTATTATAAGTTGAGTAATGTCTTTTGTGAATAATATCGAGTTTCTTTACTGGCATCTAAAATGTCTCACTCTAGGGCTCACTATTACAATTGTGCGATAACCTTGATTATTTTTTCATAAGAAAAAGTTTTTCCACCAGATTCCATTCTATCATTTTCAGCAATTTTTCTTCTATCAATGGATACAGTGGTAGTCTATGTCTAAATATATGGTGAGGTCAGGAACTAGATTATTTGTTTGCTGAATCGCAAATTAACTGAGAATTTGCTCAAGTGGCAAATACAGCTCTAACGTAACCTTGATAGGCCGTAGTTTGAAATCAAAGAATCTATCAAGGATAATGCCATTTTAAACCCTCTTTTAAGGGCAGGCTCAATTTTTTCGGTATTAATTGTGCCTAAGCAGCAGAAAGAGCAATAGCTCAGTAACCGGATTAATTTGCTGATTTTGTGTCTAACAGTAAATGAATCGATTGACTCTGAACAAGGATGTTCCACCTGGGTTTTCTAAAACCAAATAAGGTGTGTCCGGTTTTTTGGCATAAGCCAATGCACAGAAGCTCATTTGTGTACTCTTTCCAGAGCCATCTATCCCTCAATGAAAGTAAAGGCATTTGGTTTAGTCGTCTAGTAAAAATTATTGGCTCTTTAGGCAGCACAAAATGAAAAGTGATAAATGTAGGCGAGTAATAGTGGGAACCCACCCGACATAGAAAAAGGTAAAGACAAAAAGCAGCCTTAAAATACCAGCCTGGCTTTATACCTACATATTTTTGCTAATTCCACCTAATACGCCACTAACCATTTATCGCGTCTAGATTTGAAAATAATGCTGTTTATTATTTTTTTGTTAAATAGCGTAACGCTCGTAGCTAGAAAAGAATTGGTTTCCTAACACTCTATTAAAAAATTGGGTAGTTTCTTGTTTCTGATGAGCTTGGATCTGAAGAGCCTTTGCCTGGGAAGAACTAATGGGTTCGGACTGGAAAATTAAGCTTGTTGATAAGACGCAATTCACGCCTGCTTGTTGGCGTTTTTTAGTGCTTTTTTTTCTGTGCTCTACTCAGTTTCTCTTTAACCTTATTTCCTTCTAAACACCAGCCTAAAACGCTATTATTGTAGCGGTAATACACTAATAATAAGGCAATACTTCCATGAACTCAGGATCTAAATGCCAAGGGGTTTCGTGCAAATACCATATGTTAAAACAGCTTGGAATACAAAAAGAAGGGAAACACCAACAACGCCTAAACCAGCTATTGTCGAAAAATTCCAAATACTTATGTGTGTTTTAGTGTCTTCTGATTGTCTGTGTTAAGGAACTCCTTCGAAGGTTTTTTTGGGACAGAACTTTGATCAATCAAATTCGGCAAAAATGCGCTTTGTCTTTTTGAAGAGGGTATTATATGTCTTGGTTGCCTTGTTTGTCATTCTATCGTGGATGAATTGAGGTCAATATTTTATCCATAGGTAAATATCGTAAAAATCGGTAGGTAGGGTTTCTTTAAAATAAAGCTTTGAAAGCAACTATTCCCAATGCTAATACATGAATAAACCTTGATAATAATCGGTCCATAATAACCTGCGCCATAATCCAATCTATTTTTTTTTTGGACGTCTTGCAGCTAGCATTGGTAACCAATAATCAAATCAGGTTTCAACTTGCGGTATTACATTCACTTTGGGCTCAAAAAATATCCCATTTATTTTGACTAATCGTCAATGCTAAAAAATTTGTCCCAAAACTTTAACTGATAATTGTCCTTCATAATGGCACAAGAAGCTTACCTTTTCCTAAGTTGAGTATAGAGCTGAATAAGAGGGATAGTGTTTAATTTCATTTCGTGTTGAATCGCCTAAACAAAACAGTTTATATGCATTGCGTTTTCCCAAAGGCTGATAGTGCTGTGAGCCTTTGAGTTATTTTTTTCAGAAATAGCCTGTAATTGTATTTGTTTTGATAGCTCTTGAACGTGTTTTTTTGAGAGTATCTGCGAAGTTCTTTTTTAATTGTTGAATACCACTACAACCTATTAATGTGTGGCTTGGTTTGTTCAAGTTTCAATAAAATAAATGACTGCCAAACGGCTTTCAATAGAATCAAAATTGCGAGTAGTGTCTAGGAAATTATCTCCATACTCTATTAGTAAACTCCACACCAAAGAGAGTGTTTCTTTCTTGGAGTTGTTGTTTGGAAAAATGGCATTAGACACTGTCTTTCATTCTATTAAAACTAATAAATTAGTGTTTTTTAAAGTTCGCTTATTACTTGTCATACCAGTCGCGTTTAAAACTCTTTATTCCAATATATTTTCAATCCTATCGGTAAACCTTAGTTTGAACCAGGACTTCAGATAAAAATTTAGTCTCTAAGTTCGCTATATTTTCTTCAATAATATGTTTCTCTACAGCAAGTAAATCAACTTCAGAGAGTGCGCTGTGCTGCTGCTTCACCAAGCCGTTTTAGCCTGCTTGCTCTTCTCTTTGCTTGAATAAATGTAGTGGGCCAACCTAGCTTGTTTTGCACCTTTTCTGTTTAGATGACTTTTTAATGATTGTGCAGCGCTAAAGCTTGGTATATAATTGGCATAGTTTAAAACCAAAAAATGGGGATACAGCCCTCTTTTGTTTGTGGCATAGTAGTTGAGCTCATTCACCTGGACGCAGACACGTAAGCCAATAATTTGGCAGTAAATTCATCTGTAAAACCGGGTCTCAATGAAAAACATTGGGAGATAAAGGTCTCTGGTTTTAAAAATCTAACTTTCGCTAATAGCTGCTCTGTTGAATAACTGCTAGTAAATTCGTCTTTCCCAAAGATTTTCTGATGGTAGATAATCTAATTTACTTTCCTACCAAGTATGACATCTATTTTGAAAAAAAGTAAAAGCTATCCCCTATTTGAACTGCTGAGGATACTCAATAAGCGATAGTTCAGTTTGGTTCCTTAGCAAGCTCAAGCCGGCTTTAAAATTGAGCTCTTTGAGTGATTGCTTTTTGCTAAGGGTGCCTTTAATAGTTCTTTAAATAAGCTTTGTCCGTTGGAGGCCCAAACTGCACCGATTTCCCAATTCAGCTAGCATCCCACCCCATGGTTTTGCGAAAGCCCTGCAAATGGGTATCACCTTTAGCAAATATAAACTGCTTTAATTGAGAAAGAACTTCTTTGCCAGACTATCATCTACGTGTACTTTTTTTGAAAGCTGCTACGAATAGCTGTCTATTTCTTCCCTATGGATACAATCTGCTACGGTTTTTGCCTTCATTCAGGCTTAATTCAAATTGTGAATAGTGGCAATCGCTAACAGTGAGCACTTTTCCCTTAATTTCTTCAAAATCGTGATCTCGTCCAGCAATCCAAAAACGGGTATTACATCTACATTAAGTTTTTGGGAGCTTCTTTTAGCTAGTAAAACACAGTTTGAGGCTTTTATATAAGGTAAATGCTGGTACCACCTAACAAGCCAAGTTGTTGACCGGTGGTTTATGGTGAGTGAGGACCTCATCTGCTAACGTCTATCAACCGATTTTACTGCATTTTTTTTTAGCCAATACGTGGCCGTAGCCTTTTATGGCTTTTCAACTAAATCCTTTCTATCTGTAGCAAAATTGCTGTTACTAAGGCAGCTTTTGCAGCTAAATGGGCATAATTATGAGGCTGATATTCGAAAAAAGGGTGAACTTTTGGGCGACCACTTAAAGATACATCTGCAAAGTTCAGAAAATCCCATTTCATTAAAAGAAATTGCTTGGGTTTTAAACATTTAGCCTTTTTTAATCGGTTAGTTGGTCGCGTAGTTGAGCGGCCTTTTTTCATAGTCCCTTTTTCATCAGAGATAGCTTTGTTGAGGCTTTTTTCAATTCTCATCTCATTCATGGCTTTAAGCGCTTGGGTTGTAAGTGGGTCTTCTTTAGCAGCTAAGTTCCTTCTACTGGAACATTTTATTGCTAGTAAGTTGAAACTTGTTTTCTGGTGTCAGATGATTCAGCAATTATGCCTGCCTCTTTCCAAAACTTTATCGTCTACATAAATTGGGCAGACCAAAGCGAAACAGCCACAGCGAAATTTGCGTCGCTTGGTCTTGCGTCGTTGGATACGTTAACGCCCTCTATCAGCCAGCAAACAATTTGGGGCATAAAAGTGCTTCGACAACGCATAACGTATATAGACCCTCTACAACAGCACCCATTGAACGAACGAGCTGACCAATAGGTTCAAATGAGTCCATTTGGCTAAGGAGGCTTTATATGCTCTAGCTCAGAGCGATGCTTTGCCCGGCGCCTCGTAGTACCAATATTATTGTAGTCACTTCCTGGAACCGAGTTAATCTCATTTAAAATAAGCGCATAAGCCGCCTCCACTAAAATTGGACTTGATGATAATCCAAGAATTTTCCATGTTCCCACTTTGCTCAATTGTAACTCCAAAAAAGGGCTTGATTTAACTCATCAGATGGCAAGATAGCAAATCTTGAAGGGTGCTGCCTAGTTGTAAAAAGCTTGATTATTGGTTGAATTTTGAATCTTTTCCATAAAGGGCCGAATCTGGGAAAAAACCAAATAATTCTAGCATTCATGCAACCAGAACACATTTAAATGGTTATAAAAACTCAATAGCAATGGTCTTCCTAGGAACGGTAGGCCTATCTTCACCGATTTATAAAAAACGCTAAATGGCTAGATTTATCTGTAAGGGTTTAGTAGATTCCTGGAAGAATCAGTAAAATAAAATCGGTCGGTTTAAGTACATTAATGTAGGCTTAGGCTTGTCTTGGGTACTTGATACCACAATGTAGAATTGATTTCATATAAGCTCGTTGTTTTTTTTTCTTCATATTAAATTATTTCAGAGAACGAATTCCTGTCACCCAACTGAATTCCTTTTGCACTAAGAAGGTGCACGACGCAAAAATTGTTTTATAAAATCTTAACACATCCCTTAGTAACAACAACCCAACTATTGATATGAAGCTTTCTTAACGCACAAAATAATGTTGCTACCGCGCATTTTGATTATTTCCCATTGCAACTTTGGCAAAGCCCAACAAACAAAAGGACCACTTTTACACTATTAATTTACCGATGAGGTCTTAATGAGGCTATAACTACGCCCTGAAAGAATATTTCCGGGTATAACGTTTGGTCAATGGCATTTAACCCCAGCACAAGTTGTAGGCTAATATAAGATTACTTGTTTCTTCTGAAAAGCAAACCCGCTTTGAAGTCCCTACTTTCGCATTAGGTTATGAACATAGACCCGTTTGATTCAGGCACTATCTCAACGCCCTTCGAATTTATCTAAAATAGAAGAATCAGAAAAAGCTCATTTAGATCTAGGCAGATCCTGATAAGAGTGCTTCATTGCTATTGAACAGAACAGCCAGTAATTGTCTGGAATGGCCCTATTCTGTTTCATGGAACCATGAAGCCTAGTGGAACCCAATGCTTCTGTGTTATTTGCCGTACTATTTAGCCGCTTAAACAGTGCAGAAACACTTGCAATGCCTTACGACGCGCATATCCTTTAATGGACACCAATATCAATCCTCAATCCTGATGGAGCTACTCGTTTTGCGGCACATTGTTAATTCCTTCCGTTCTTATCAAGGATGTCCCTCCGATCCAAATACCTTTGAGTTGAGTGAAAACTGGCCTGGTGGAAGAACTAACCATTTATTGTTTGATTTAAATAGAGATTGGTTTAACTACAGCAGCACCCTGAGTCAAAAGGTCGTATTGAGCGTTTCCAGGCATTGGTTGCAAATGGTGTTTTAACCGATGCACCATGAAATGGCTCTAACTCTAGCTTTTTCTTTAATGCCAGGAATTCCTTCTTCGAACGCACGGACCCGCTTACGCCTGAAAAAATCAACTATTGACGGGAATTTCCTTGGGAATTATCATGCAAAGCAATTAGATGAAATTGGCTCTTTTACTACACTAAAGAAAGTTTTCGACGACTTCTACTACGGAAAAGGCTCTACCTACCCAGATATCTTTTGGCGGTAATAGGCATTCTATTTGAGCAGGGGAAAGCCTCTCGCGGGCAATATAAGAGACACAGAAAAATGGAACTTATGTCTTTTCCCGTTTTTACTGTACGCAATCAGGTTTTGACGGCTTTTCTACCGCCTAAAGGAAGTGTTGAAATAGAAAGGAGAATTCTTAGCTACTATCCGTGATTTTTATAAATGATGGCAAAGAAGCTAAAGAAATCTGACGTCCCAAGCGTAATGTAATTGGAGCTGCTGCAGATCATCAAGAACCCTACGCTTTAAATTGTGTTTAAAAACGTCATGGCATAAAATAAAAAACGCATTGAGCAATCTATTGAAGTAAACGGTCAGCTATTTGAGGCAGGAAAGTTCTAACGCGGCACTACTATGCAGAAAAATCATCCACGTTTTGTTGAAAGTAGCTTTTGAGAAGAACACCTTCAACTGACCAGCACTTTTTAATGACGTTTCTGCTTGGAGTTTACAACACGCCTATAATATCCCGGTTGAAAACTTGAACAAGTAAAAATGTCAAGGCAACTTAAGGTGGATAATGAATGTTGGTGTGCTTGCAAAAGTTGGAGGTAAAATATACCGAACGAAACATACAAATGTTGCCGGTTGTTTTGTATTCTCTTGGGCGAATTTTGAAAGCGGCTCAAGTTCTTTTAGATCTTCAAGGAGAAGACCTAATTTATAAAGTAGCAAGTTCTCCGTCGATTTAGAGACTTCTGATTGGGGTCGTGATTTTGATGAGGGTTCGATTTTCATTCCTTTGCTTCACAAGAATAATGGAAAAGCTTATTCCTAAAGAAACCTGAAAGCCGCTATAGCTAATAACCATGTCCAATATTTATGAGGCAAAACAGGGGCTAACAAGTTCAGGTATAGTATTTAGGTAGCGCGATCTTTTTGAGCAGTAACAATCATAAAAAACATAGCTTTAGTGGTTGTGTGAAGGCGTATCATCTTATGAAGCCCTGGGGAAGTTTTGGCCATCCTATTTGATCAAACCTTCATCATGGTATTAACTTTACTACAAAGGCAGCGACTTAACACAAGAGCTGATTTTATCTACACTCCAACTATTTATTATGGTTAATCGGTGGCTACAGTAAGAGATGAAGCGTTCAAGAGGCTTGAATAACCTTTTGTTATAGCTGTGGAACCATTGTGGCTACAAACGTGCCTTATCTTGTTAAACTTGGCTAAGCTAGCATATCGCTAAAGTCAGTTAGCTGCGGAAGAAGTACCCGTTTCCTGATTTCCCCTGCTTACAATACTAATAGCTTTATATCGTGGTGTCTAAGTTACTGGGGGAACCATTTTCAAGGCAAAGTAGATGTTAACTCATCCAATGGGTATGGCTTAAAAGAGACGAAATAAGCTTATTTTTTCCGTAATCATAATGGAATGTGTACGAATACATGATAATAAATTCGGCAGTTCCGCCAGCTTACGTTTATACTGACAATTCTTTATTGGCGCGGCTATGTTTCAGAAGAGAATAGCGCGCGTATTTGATAATTCCAGCGGCCATTAATGTTTACAGCAAAGGATCTGGTAAGGTTAAATTTGCTTTGTAGATAACCCAAACTTTCCGTGCCTATTGGTGGGGAACAAATCGTTAATTTATTAATGCCGTTTTATTCGGAGAATTTTAAAATAAGTTCTGCCACCACTAGATAAATTAATTTTTAGCAGACAAAAGATGAAAATCAAAGAACTCTCCATTTATTGGAATCGCTAGAAGCCTGCTTTCCCTTTTATAGAGATTATTTTTGGCTTAAGCCTTCATCATCAAAGAGGAGAATGAATTAACTATGAGGTTGGTCATCCATTCTACGTTTAAAACAAAAGGCAGAACTGGTCCTCTGGTTTTTCCTTGCTTTTAGTATTAAACTTCCTGGAAAAATAAGGTGCGAGAGCCAAAGAATTGGTATGGGGCTCGTAACCCCTGAGGTTTAAGATCGAATGTATTTCTAGGTTTTTAATGGAAAGCGAAGTGTTCCAGGATTTGGGCTTAACCGATTCACAACGGAAATGAAATCGAGTTAATGCTTTCCAGAGATATAACATGCCATACGCAGGCCCCTTTGGTACGCGTCATCTACTAAATATTGATAAGCCCTGATCTTCCCAGTACGGTTTGGGTTGAACCAGTATCTGATTTTTATTAAAGAGAAAACTGGAGAAGAGTGCATCTCATTTATGCATAACAATGAAAAATGAAGTGTGCTTATGGGTTCTAGTACAGCATAACATTCATCTAAATGGATTTTACAAAGCCAGTGAGTTTGTTCAATAAACCCCGTGGTTTGCAGCCCAAATTTTGATGCTTAAACACTAGAGACTAACGACCCGAATTCTAGAACTCGTCAACTACCCAACAATAGATTAGAGATTAACGAGCTTTAAATTTTCCCCAGTCAATTGCTATTTATAAGCTTTAATAAGTAGAATTAATTGCATGCTAAACCCGTATTCTTAATAGCAAAACGTGCCTTGTTTATTTACTATAGGTTTAGCTTTTGTAGGCCACAGATAAGGGCGTTGTTTCCATCATCTTTAGGTCATTTTGCGCCATCACCAACCACCATGTGAAGCGCAGAGTTTGTACTAGGTTTTACTAAAACATATCAGCTTTGGTTTTGCGCATCTACTATTTCACTTCCAGCTTCCTGTAACGTCCTTCTTCAGTATAGTCACTAATGCAATTGGCCTTGAGTCCAACAAAATTAAGTTTCTTACTAGTACGTTTGTGAAATAAGAAAATCCACCTGAAATAAAATGTATCCCTTGATTGCATTTTTTGGGCATGAATTTCTGCAGGAGTTCAAAGCAACCTGTGTTTAAGGCAAATAGGATTTAACTTGCTCTATTACAGATTTGGTATGCCTTTTAAGGTTGCCCCACACGTGATCAACTCTCAAGCAAAGTTCAGCTCTCCGTTCATTGCTCGCTCTGTAAATATCGGAGACTTCTTTTGAAGAACGCGATTCGCAAGAGCAACTATTAATTCCATATCAATTAGCGTTGAATCCATGATCCGAAAGGATAAGCTGAATCAATTTTTGCCGCTAAAATGTCTTGGCTTTTCCAACTATAAAAGTATCTATTTGCTGGGAAAAGAAGCCAACTTCCACCCTTTTAGACTAACTTCAAGTGGCCATTTAGCGAGTGGACGCAACTTTAGATTTGCAACTTATTTCACAGCGGCATTAAAAAGGCAAGTTCTCAATCAAATAACGTGGGCTGTTCAAAATAATGATGCCCATGCGCTAAAATCGATTCAATATAAATTACTGTAATTCCCTTAATGTATTGCTACTAGCGCAAAAAAGGAACATATAGGTTGTTCAAAAACAGTTCTTAATTGGTTTTGGTGTTAATAATCGCCTAGTTTCCTTTGCCCACTTTTGTAAGGCTTGTATTGGTTTTATTTAATTTGCTCTTTGTATGAGCGGCAGCGAAGTTTGAACACGGAATTCTGCTTGACCTTTAGGAACAACTGGGAAGAAAAATCCGATAACGTAAACGGCCTTCTTCCAGTAGTTTGTCTGCAAAAGTTTTGTGGCTGTAAGTGGCGCGTCATATAACATGACAGGCACAATAGCTGTGTTCCTGGCTTAATAATCAAAGCCCGCTTCTTGAATCCTTTTCTGAAATACAGTGTATTTTTTCCTCTAGTTGATCTCTGAGTGAAAGTACTTTCTGATAACAAATCAAATAACAGCGATAGATGCACTACATGCTTTGGAGCAAATGTATTTGGATAAATACGGCTAATCGCTGGCGTAAGAATCTCAATTATTCTTTTTTTGGCGGAAGTGAATCACCACTTGGCACCGCCCAAAGCTTTTTGCCAAGCGTACCAGTATTATATCTACACGACCCATAACGTTGCCAATGCTCAATGAGTGCCCTCTCCCGTTTTACGACAACAAAACCACTTGCATGGCATTCATCATCATCACTAAGGCTTGTATTTAATCTGCTAAGATACTAGATTTTTATCAGTTGAGCGATAGTAGCATCCATTGAGAAAACGCCAATCTGTAACAATCATTCTATGGGAACAAATGCTGGGTTTCTTGGAGTCTTTTTTTTCTGATCTTGCATATCAATTATGCAGGTAATCTGTGGCGCTCAGCTTTTACAAAGGCGCACACCATCGATGATTGATGCATGATTTAATTGATCAGAAATGATGGCATGCTTTCAGCCCCTAACAACGGCCTCAAATAAAGCCTGCGTTTAGCGTGAAAGCAGCCGCATACAAAATGGTGGTCTTCTTGACCTAGAAAACTCACTGATTTTTGTGCTCAAGGGTTTTTTATGAATGTCTTGTGTTCCACAAATAAAGCGCACAGACGACAAATCCAAGCCATGGCTTTCAAGTGCCATTTTTTGCAGCGGTAAATAACATCTGGTGATGAGCTAAGGGCCTAGTAAGTTGTTTGCACAAAGTTTAAGAACCTCACTTCCGCTGCTGAGTTTTTGAAATGGTTGTGCCTTGCGGTGTAGTGATATTCGTTCTTTTTTGAAAAGTCCATCATTTTTGATGGCTTCTATTTCCATTTTTCCAGAACAGGTTTCAAACGTTTTCCGTACATAACAAAAAAAGCGTTTTTTTATTAAGTTAAAAGCTAGAATGGGAAGAAAAATACTGGTTTACATTAAGACTCCCAACAATTGAAGTTAATAATCGTCATAGCACTCCCAATTAATGTCAACAGAAAAGAGTCTTTATTATAGGAGCTTTGGCCAATTGGTTCTGAGCTTCTCCATGAACTCGCCAAGGTTTAATGCACCGATAAATGTATAGCCAGTGAATTTGTATGAACCCAGAAATTTGCAAGAATATACCAGTCTAGGTACGAGCATTAAAATGCGTTGGAATAAAGAAAAGCTTGGCTTACTTCATAGATAAATATAAGATTACCCAGATTTATCAGATGGCAGCCCATTCTATCTGCTAAAGCAGAATCTAAACCCACTTTTTGCCTGGCCGATTAAATATGGAGGTTGCATAAATGTGGTTGAAGTAGCCTACAATAAAGGCATTAAAAAGATTTTTTGGCCCAGTTCTAATCGGCGGTCCCTTGGTCCAAACACGCCCCGACAAAACACGCCACAACATACTGTAATGGAATGCCTAATACTGCTTTACGGTATTCAAAGCAAGCGGGCGAACGTTTGGGTAGAATATTACTGGAAAAACCAAAGGAATGGACTTAGAAGTCTTAGATATCCGGGCATTAAATTAGCTATAAAACACAAACCTGGTGGTGGAACAACAGACTATGCTGTGGATATTATATTTTCAAAGCGAAAGCGGACTTGAATTCACATGTTTTTTTTAAAAGAAGACACATACTGCCCATGATGTACATGCCAGATGCAAATTCGGGCGACATTAGCGCTGATGGAAGCAACCGCAGGATAAAGTGAAAATACATAGCGGCTTACAATGTGTCGGCTATGAGCTTATGTCCTGCGAATCTGGCTAATGCCATAAAAGTACAGTAAACCAGCGTTTAGCGTTGATTATGAACCTGATTTTAGGCCAGGGAATTGCTTTGATTCCTTGGCCAGCCTGAGTAATAGACGAACTCCTGTTGCAACAAGCGATTGGGGGCTGGAAACCCGAATTTGACTAGCAAAAATGACTCGCACATGTTAGAGCATATTGAGATTTTAATTTTAAGCGTAGGGTCAGTAAATATGATACTGGACCTACGTTTTATTACCGGCACTACCAATTATGCTTGAATAATTTATTTTTGTAGTTTAAACCCAATCGGTAATTCTCATTTTAACGCTAGTCCGGACTAACCATCCTAAAATAATTGGAGCCACAACTTGGTACTAGTTACGCGGCTAAAAGTGCAATTTCGTCGCAGCATAACAATTTCCCCTCGTATTATTGAAGCGTCTATGACCATCGCCTTGTTCATTTACGATAAACTCAAAATTCTACTCTTCCTTCAATAATTATTAGCTACGCTTCTTCGGAATATTTGATTTTTTTGGCTATTGCCCATCATCCCGCCTACTATTTGGGGGATACCAATCTACGCTTTAATTGTGTTGCACAGTCTTGCTGATTATATTCATGTTTTTCAGATCTGCGGCTAAATATTTTTCCCATTGCTCTCTAAGCTGCCCTTGGTAATACAATCGTTTCGACATTGAATTTTTCTGAGCTACAGCGATTTAAAATATGCAATCTTTGGCAATTAGTAATTGTTGATAGAATAAGTATTCTGTTTGGCTGGTTGGTTAGGTTTTATTACTATCTAGATAGGTAATTTTAGTAAAAAATTTATTTAATGCTAAGCATTAGGCTTTTTGCTCTATTTTTGAAGTTTAAGAACAATAGGTAGTTTTGACACAGTTGAGTTGGCAGTTCCCTCAACCGTTTAATGGTTGAACACAGTTGGATTAATTTTTTCTATTGCAGCTTCATCAAGCATAACTTTCCTTGATAATTTGAGATGTCCCACAGCCTCCTACCTTTTTCGTTAACAACAAATTGACTTCCAACCCTTCCTTGAATACCATTTTCCGTGCTTTCATTCCTGGGTAAGTAATATTTAGTAAATATAGCAAGTTATGCCACCTTCAAGGTTAATGCTGAAAAATCACCTTGATAATAGGCTTCGTTGGCATTCCGAAGAGATATTAGTATTGAATAACCTCGCAATTTTTTTGGGGGTTTTAAAAGAACCAATGACGCAATTAATCGAAATAAACCCAAGAAAACGATAATAACCCCTGCTGAGTACTTGTAGGTTTAATTGAAATCTGAAGGGTTCATTGAGATTAATTCTTGAATTCTCGGCTTTCAAGAATTGAGGTCTTTTCCGCCATACACCACAACCTCAATGGAGCGTAATAGGTTGATACTTCTACTAATGCCGTAGCATTTCTGCTTTATTGATAAAACCGTTGCTAATGACTTTCCATATCACACTGCTGCTCTCGGGTTTTCGATGCCCATTTTGCATAAAAATAATAATGGATGCTCCAAAAGAAGATTTTTATCAAGCTAGATTTATTAAAGCATGGGTTAAATCTGCGATTCTTAAATGAACTAGTTCATGCACAAGAGCTTTTTCAGGAAGGCGATCATTTCCCAACAAAGCCTTTGGTAGTAATAATTGTAAGGACTAAAAGCATTTATTAACAGAAGGACTTACGGCGCTGTCACTCAAACGGATTTTTGTTTTTTATTAGTGCCATTTGAAATTAATGAAGGTCAAATCTCTTTCAATCATAACATGGTAAAGTCCTCACAATTGAATTGGTGCATATTTCTCACACGTTTCATTATGCTGAGCCAGCTAATAGCCAGCCCGAACAGCCCAAATAAACTACCTAAGAAGCAAAAGTGCGTAATACCAAAAAAAGTGCGTCATTAATAATTATGGAGGACTTCCCACTTGAACCCACAGTAATAGCACTAAAATTTACCGTTGCATCGAAAGACGGTTGGCAGCTATTAAAACTTCAAATGCAGCAAAAAGTTTAATAAATTATAATTTGGTGGAAAATACACCTGGAGTTGGCAGTAGCCAAATTATGCTATTAAACCCACGAGTTAATTTTCTTTGCGCTTTTTGCTAGAGTTATATAACAAAGCTGTTGATTAAAGTAAAAGCCAAGTGATAATAGTCCCCAAATTAAACTATTGGACCATAAGTGCGAATTATTACTTGATATCAGTTTGTGTTTGTCATAACAGTGGTTTATTCAGCTTTTCATTTTTAGAATTACGCCTCAATTTGAGCCTAATTCTTTTATTCCAATGCTTTGTCGTCTACATCGACTCAAATTAAAGTTTCAGCTTTTGAGCTAATAAGACTTTTTGAGAGAATATTTTTTAGAAGCACCACCTCTAACTTATTTAGGTGATTTTGCTGCTTTAATACACATAGGCATGTCGCACTTTTTTCAACTTAGATAGCCTTTTATCTGCTAAATTCTTCATAGATAGTCATGACCGTTGTATAGGCAGACTTCACGTTCCCTGAGTTAAGAATAGTCCTAACATCAAGTTTACTAGTGGCATCTTTAAGATCCAAACTAAGTCAGGATTTCCATTTTCAGCTTCCCCGAGTGGGGTTAATGATTTTTTTCTTCATTGGTTGGATTCTATGTTTGTAGAAGTTTTAAGTAAAAACGAATTACTATCTGGCAATACGTAAGAGTTATCCACATCTCAACATAGTGCGTAAGTAGAAAGTCTGGTTTACACTCAGCTTTTTGTGTCGACATCTTCTCAAAAGTGGGCCTGTATTTGATTTAAAGTGCTGTTTTATAATTACTGTTCAAAATTGTGTGTAAGTAGGTTTGAACGCGAGCAAGAAACTTGATTTATTCAACTTGGAAAACACCCATAAAACCGCTTTTTCATGAAGCATTGTATCTGAGGCTAAAAGTCCATTAAAGCTGTGTTTGTGGTGTTCCCATTGACAAACAAAAAAGAAGAAAAAAGCGAATAGAGACTGCTCAAAACCAACAATTTTAAGCACAGTATAACGATCATGAACGTAGTAAAGCGCAAACGGCAAGAAAGAAGAAGTCGATTTTGACAAAAATATCACATAAGTCCTGTTCTGGGGCTTGTGAAGATATATCTGGTGTAAAGCGTTTCTGACGTACGCATTAAATGCTCAGTTACAAGTATTTGATGGTATTACCAACCGTGCTGAATACAACCAAGTCATTATCCAATTCTGCTGCAGATTTAATTTCAGAACAATATCCTAATTATCAGTTTTGTTGCTGCAAACCTAGTGAACTACTACACTCCGCCAAAAACTCTTCAGTACGGCAGAAACTTACTTCTATGTAGATGTGGATAGTACCGCAATGTAGAAAGAAGGCGTTTATGATGCGAAGTTGCTAAGAAAATTACACCAAAGAAGAAATTGATAAAATTAGATAAGTCAGTTTCGCCATGATCGCGTGATTATAACTTCACTTATGCTGGCGTTCAGCAATGATTGATAAGTATTTGTTGAAGACGCGTTCATCTGGTGAGTTGTTTTTGAAACCCGGCAGTATATGGTATATGTGTTATAGCGCTTACCACTTTTTACTGATTCGGGAAACAGGAACTGCAGCGTATAAAAGCATGTTCCGTTCTTTCAATACATGATATTTTCTCTGCACAAAACCTCGCTTTCCGTACCCCAATGATGTGGTGGCGTTCGTACGCCAACAGACAATACTCTTCCTTGTACGCTAATTGGATTTGGAGATAGCCTTGAGTCAATTTTTAACTCAAACACAGCAGTTGGTTACTCACTGCTAAGAAGCCCGGTATTGGGCTTAACTTTTGGGCGTATTCGTGCTTTAGGAGATCGCAATTCGCCAATGGTGAAGTCGTTCAACACGGGCGGTTTATACCCCTACTTAAAAATGTTGAAGGAGCAACAGTCCAAAAGCTGTACGCAAAATGGTGTACGTTTTGGTGGTTCCCGCTACGGTTTATTTCACCTGTTTTGGCACAAAGAAATTCGTGAAGTCATGGTGCTTAAGAATAACAAAGGCCACCGATGATAAACCGTGTTCGTAAGTTAGATTACGGAATTCCCAGTTTGCCGTTTATTCTATCGCCGTTTTTGGTATCAACGAAGATATTACGCTTTTCTCGCCTCAATGATACGCAAGACATGAATGGAATGCCTTTTTGCATTGATAACGATAAAGTTTGAAGCGCTCTATTGAAATACGAAAGCGATCCAAACAATCACAAAAAAAAAAACCCTGAAAGCAACCGTTTGTTCACCACTTCTGCCAAGAGCGAATTGGTACAGGTCGTATGTATGTATGAATATTGACAATGCTAACGATCATAGCTCATTTACGCGACAAAATTTTCTATGTCCAATCTGTGTACAGAGATTACACTTCCTAACTTCCCCGCTAAAATCACATGGATGATGGCGATGAAATCAAAGAAGGTGAAATTGCTTTATGTGTACTATCAGCGTAAATGTTGGAAAAGTTCACGAATCTAATGAATTAGAAGGGATTTGTGAAAATATTGTACGCTCACTAGAATTTTGTGATAGAGCATCAAAAGATTAATCCAGTCAAGCGGCTTAGAAGATGCTAAAACGCCGTTCTTTGGAATTGGTGTGAAAACCTAGCGTCTACCTAAGCAAAAAACGGTGTTTCTTATGAGGATCCTTGCAGCACTAAAGTTGGTTCGACGAAAATTATTTGAACATATCCAATATTACTGCCATCCAGTGCTTTCTGTAAAATTGGCGAAAGAAATTGGTCCATGCGAATGGTTGCCACAGAACCAAATACGCCCAAAGGAATTTTTACCAATTGAACACCTATGCAAAAACGGTAGATAAAATTAGTAGAACGTGACATATACCTTAGATTGGGCAAGCGCTTTTAGAGCCGATATTTTGAAATATGGTATGCGTAATTCAACGTTAACAGCCATGAATGCCTTGGCGAAAGCTCATCAGTTTGTAACCAACTCTACACGTATTGGGCCTGTGCGTGTTTGGTTACTTCAAAAAAATCTAAGCCAAGGAATTCTTAAAAATGGTTGTCCCAGAGATTAATCGCTACAGAATAAATATACGCATGGCTTTTGAGATGAAGAACAAATAAGAGTATGACCAATATTCAAGCTGTAATTCAAAAGTATATTGATCAAGGAATAAAAGTGCCATCATTAACTACAACATCAATAAAAAACGCAAATGGTAGTATATCATTGTCTGAAGTAGGCTAAAGATTTTTCGGTATTTCTAACCAAAACTGGGTGGGCCAAAATGCTTTATTACGCTAAATACTTATGATGCCAAAACCGATGATTTTGAGGAAAAAATTTAGGAATAAACTTCAGAAGACGAAGCCTGTGCATGGCGGAGCATGTGCGATATAAATACAGAAATATCAAGTTTTAGCAATTAGTTTGGCACTACATGAAAGACTGTTGTGTTATAACGAAATAAACAAAACCCACTATACTGTAATTAAATTAATTTGACTTAGAGAACAATGGCAATAATTAACTTAGATAATACAATAGACTTCCAAACCAAAGAACCTATGTTTCTTTTGGTAAGGATCTAAACCTTACAGCGCTACGATAAATTTTTAGATAGAAAAACTAATTTAATCTTTGGAAAAAGCAGCTTGGTTATTTTGGAGACCAGAAGAAATTAATTTATGCTAAAAGAACGAAAGTGATTTTGAGTCCCTTAAACAGACCATCAGAAGATTTTATATTTACCAAAGAAATTTTAGGTTATCAAATTTCATTAGATTCTATTCAGGGAAGAGGAAATTCAATCACTTAACTGAGCATTTGTCTAATGCCGAAATGGAAGCTTTTTTGTGCTTGGTGGGAAGCTATGGAGTGCTGCATAGTTAGCGCTATAAACCTATGTATTAAAAAACGTTTACCCAAATCCGTCCTGAAATATTTGATAACATCTTAAATGATCCAGAAAATTATTAAAAGAACTAACTTCTGTTACCAGTATTATGACAACCTAATTGACGGGCTTTGTAGCA
>Ga0163217_1003178_pt1 | contig 19871 bp, 15 predicted proteins | sample SynspAceP_FD_185933 | JGI IMG/M metagenome (GOLD analysis project Ga0163217, IMG submission 185933) | Saline lake microbial communities from Ace Lake in Antarctica - Synechococcus sp. Ace-P (PacBio error correction) | ecosystem: Environmental > Aquatic > Non-marine Saline and Alkaline > Saline ...
ACAAAAACCGGAGAAAGTAAAAAAATTGTTAAAACAGAAAATTATTTTTGGTTTGGGTTTCCAAAGATAGAGAGGCCTAAACCTAAATGGAAAAGAAACACAAGAAAACTTTTCAATCGCAAAAAATTACCAGGATTTAAAAGAAATAAGAAGAAAAATAAAAACTAAATCAGAGGAAGTCCCCAAAAGGTATCCCCGAATGTTGTGGGCTTGGTCTGTCCCAAGTAACCTTTTTAAGTGGAAATTATAATCTTACTTGTCTGAGGAAAGCTTAATTCTCAAACCTTTTTGTCAGGGAAATTAAAAATCAAGTTATGAAACAATGAAATTCCATATAAATATACTTAAATAGAACTAAAGAAGAAAATAATAACGATTCCAAATTGTTAAAGTTTTTCTCACTATTAAAAATTCAGAAAGAGGAAATTCTTGAATTTTTCCCAAATTTAATGAATATGGCATTTGAACGAAACCTACTATTTTTGATATTAGATTAATCTAGAGATACTGAATTCATCCAAAGGAATATCAGAAATCTATATTAAACAGAAACCCTAAAAGTGGACACACATACTTTTAGATTCAGCTACAAGATCAAATATTTGCTTAAAAAAGACATCCAAGATTTTTTTATTGAACCGGCTTAATATCTAAACCTTGTTGAAGTCGAACAATTCGGAAGCTAGATTTTAAGTATTGATAACTTACTATTAGCTTTTGTATCTTACTTTTAAAAAGAAAGAACTGTAATATGAAGAAGTTTATAATTTTTTAGTTTCCGAACCTTTTTTAAACACTTAAAATCATTTTCACATATAAAAAACCCTCGATTTGTTTCTGCAATAAAGGACCTCATTAATAGCAAGGCCAGCTTCTGGATGATTCTGGCATAAGAAGAAGTTCATATTTTTCTAATACTAAAATCCTTTAAGGTAGTACTGAAAATAATTGGAAACAATACTCATCTAATAACAGCCATTAAACTTCTCAATAAAGTTACAGAACTTGATGATAATATAGATTGCTTATTGGAGTATAAAACCTAAAAAGGTAGAGAGCAATATATTTCAACAGTTTTTAGTAATAATGAGTTTAGACTTTTTTTGATATGGCTATCAGCGCTTATTCACCTTGCGAGAGACCAATCAATCTCATTAAAATATCTAAATGAATCTCTTAAATGATGTTAAATTCCAGAATATTTTTAGCCCAATTCATATTTTTTACTCCAATAAAAAAACTTGTGTTGGTTCTTGAATTTGAAGGAGAATCAATATTAATGACAAATACACACATGCATTTTCTGGGGAGAACTTTCTGTTATATTCCAATAAAACAACAGAACGTATAAGAAGTGCTGCGCTAAATTTAATGTTCAAAGCTTTACTTTTGTCTCTCTTTTGAGAACACTCAGAAGCATACTTTTGACGAAAATATTGCGCTCTTATTTTCATCGCAGAAGATAAGAAAAAAAAGTATGAATTTAATCAAAAAAGGAAGTTGAACTAGTTTTATTGATTTTTTGAAAGAAAGTATTAAGGGAATAATCCAAGTATGAACTGAAAGAATAAAGTTTCGCCAATTAATGAGATTTTTGAAGAGAAAAGAAATTAAGGACGAATATATTAGGAACAAACAGATACGTTACTTGCTATCTGAATATGTAAAACTCCCAAAGTAAGCTGACTCTTTTGTTTTTGGATTGAGTAATTTTTCACTTAAAAAAAAATATTGAAACCCATCATGAATGAAATTATTGAGCAATTTTGACATCAATTCTTTCTTACAGATATTGTCGAAATAAAGCTAGAATTACACAAAAATGATTAATACTAATTTCCCATGGAGGTCTATCCGCGATTTAATTTCAACTATCCCTAAAGATCGAAACACCTTCTGACCTGTTATAGAAAACTATCCGGAACAATCTGCTGATTTCTCACATTATCAAAGCTAATTATAAAGGCCAAGAATATTTTACTCAACAAATGAAAAAATAGACCTTGAATAATGAGTGTGTAAAACGTTCTGTTTACTGATTCCTGAACCAATTGAAGAAATAGGAAACTGAATATTATCATTGAAGATGATTTAAAATATGTTGAATATTGTTGAATAATAAAAGGTTCACGCATTATGGAGCATTTCTTTTCACGTTGCGAAATATATTAATTAATCCCCAAAGAACTCTAGTATGATTTTCAAATTTCATAATCAGTGAAAATGAAAGGGAAGAGGACAATTCTTCATTCAATTTTGAAGATAAAGAATCCTTAGACAACATTCCGAATAATAAAAAGACTTTTGTATCAATCAACATAAGAAACACCCTTGGATTCTTCAACTATTTTAGAGAAGCATTAAATTTCTTAGAAATACTTTGGTTTAAGCTGTTATTCCTCGTATTTAAAAAGATAGGTTGAAATAATTGAAAAGCAAAGTAAAATATTAGTCTATCCCTATATAAAACTATAACAATCCCAGAAATAAGACACCTTCAATAAAAAGATTTTTTAATAGTTTGTCAATGGACCGCAGAGTTAGAAAGTAAACTGATATTTCATAACCTTGTTGAATTTTTACGTCCAATTCAGTTCAAATCGTAGGATTCAAAACTGAGTTTAAGCAAATTAGTTTGAAGCATGTTGGAGATAACATTGATAAGCAGTTGATTTTATGTGCTCTCTGACGTGTAAAATGAAGACAAGGGGAATTCCTTAATTTCCATGCTATTGAAATAGCTAATGAGCTTATGTGCTAAATATGATTTTGATAAGAAAATTATTCAAATTTGGTTCTCAAATTATATCAGAAATTTAGGTTTCAAAATCAGGTCCTGCAAATGTTTCCCTTTCCTCAAGATTTTAAAAAAGAAAAAAGAATAAATCATTTGATGGGCTAAATATATCCTATGCGCGAAAGTTGAATAGGAATTTTTTGATTACTCATTAGAAGGTAAATATGATATTGAAAGGATAGATTTGTAAGATGAAAAATGTAGTTCAAATCGCATACAGCCAACACAATCAATTCGCACAAGCCAACGCCAACAAAAATTGCAATAGAGCTTGTCCTTTTACCACCGCTTTTTGCGACCCTAAAACTAAATTTTCGGGAACAGCAGTGCTTCGATTGAGCGGATTTTAGATTGTAAAGTAAATTGATAACTAATGATAATGAATAAAGCCCAGCATACAACAATGTAATAAAAAAATAGGCGAAATAGTAAATTAACTAAAGCTTTTGTTTTGTATGAAAGGTTCGTGCTTAACCGAAAGTTCGTGCATTCAAATCGCCTACTTTTTTCATATATCTAACGTTAACAACCATACGTATAAAGACTATACAATACCTAGAATGAAATATATTTTAAAGGCCTTACTAATTTATATTTTTGTTCGTCAACTTGCATTTTCTCAATTTATGAACCCAGAACTGTCCCTCGAAATTCGGCAGAAAAAATATTTAAAGGATCGTTGGAGAGACCTTTAATCCTTATTTTAAATAAGATAAAAAAATCAAATACTATGAGTACAGAACTAAATCTGGCAAAACAAGTGGAACACATTAAGAAGAAGAAAAACAAAAGGTAATTCTTTGTCGTGTGAATGTTAGGTTTATCCTCAACATCCCGAATTGCTTATACTGGATTAATAAAACCGATCTATAGTCAGTCTAGATAAGTCATTAAATTTGACAGGTGAAACCAAACACTGATTTTATTCCCTGATTCTTAAAAAACGAATGACAGCAATTGCTATCTGGTTGAACAGATTAGACAATATCATAACAAGACTAAATCTAGAAAACAACGTTCCTATAGTTAAGTGCGTCTCGACTATGATACTAAATCTCATAATTATTCTGGACAGTATTCAACACGTTATATGAAGAAGACTAAACGTCTTCCTGATGTTTGAAATTCTTGAAATTGATCCTATACTGGGAAAGTAATACTCCAGACGAAGAAAGACAAAATGTGTACCATTGCGATAAAAACTACGCGTTGCTAACAAACTAGTTTCGTTGCTGGCGGTGCACGAACAATGAAAACGCTGTTGCACGGAACCGTGAAGTTCTTATGGGATTGAGTCGAGATTTCAAGGAATTTTTTACAGGGTATATAAACCTCAACATAGTCAGAGGATAATCTGATTTACTTCAAAAAAGCAGTGTTTGAATAATTTCTTGCCCTTCCAGCAATGCTTTAGGAGGCTTTTTATGATTGGATCTGCTAGCGGCAGACAGGCATAGGTTTCTACCAGATCTTAATCAGGAAATTAGAAATTGGTGTCACCACCCCGAAGAAAAAACTGCTCTGGCGTGCCCCGCGTTTTGGTATCGCTGGAAAATGCGACCATGTTTTTGTCACACGCAAGCACAATACTTGATATAACCTCGACCGCGCTCTTTCCTGGAATTGGGATTCCTAACTTGTTGGTGGATCAATGGAATCGTCGCTGCTTTGGCCGAACTTCCAAGGATGCCCCGAAGCTGCCGATCTTACTATCTCTGGGCTAAACCGATGCGGGACAGGTAAATGCATGGGATACCTTCGATAAACTCCAGATTGGTCCCACTCATTTCCTGCTTCTGGCTCCCGTCGATAATCCTTGTAAAGCTAAAGTGTTGCTTTGGTTAATGTCTAGAATTCGAGGTTGAGATAGCCAACTTGTGGTGTAATCTACCAAAGATATTCCAAAACGCCCCCGCTTCTTTTTTTTTTTGGAAAGGGGCCACACCACACAAAAAGGGCCGTTTGAGCGACAACTACACACTCTTTTGAGAGCTGATCGATCAGTTCTTTCTCCGCTCAATCTCGATTTTTAAGTGCTTTTACGTACTTGGCTTCGGAATACCTTGCCTCATAGCCTTCACCGGAAGAGGTAATTTCCCTTGCTTTTGCTTCCTCCAATTCCCATTTTTTTGCTGTCCCTCCCCTGGAACAGATGCAGTGCCACATGAGGATGCAGAGATACATCTGTTTTACCCAAGTAGAAGATAGCAACTCTCCCAGCTTTGCTCCAGATGCTTGGGTCTTGGCAAGCCACGCGAACCGTCTGCCAAGCGCTTCAAACAACGGTCATAAAAGCCTTCTGGGTGATACATCGCCCAGTTTGCGTTTCACCCGTGCCTGGCAAAGTAAAGAACGATCGATGCTCGGGACAGGCCTATCGAAAATAGTAACGCAAGAAGTAATTCGCTTCCGCTTGCCGATCACCTCCTCCCGTTTTTTTCCCTTGACACTTCAGCGGACAATGCCTATTCTACAAGCTATTATAGCTGATTCGGGTAGTTTCCACATCAGTGCATCACACCGTCACTTAGATCAGAAGTCCGACAGCGGTTTCAAATGCAGACAACGTCACTCAGCTGCCAGCTGTTTGTCTGTGGTGCTTTTCCCACCTCTCACATGTCTAAAGCCATCGGCCACTTCAAAACTTGGCTTTCACTTCTGGAGGATAGAGTCTGTCAAGGACTGAAGGCCACGAAACTTGTCGGCTGACAACATGTAAATAGATCATCGTGTATTATCCCATTCATGACCCAGTCTCTTTTGATCGTTAAAGATGCTCCAACCCTCTTCCAATAAAATGAGTACAAAAAGTGTGACGCAGCGTGTGCACGCCATCGCTACTGATCGCCTGCCTTTTCTGGCTCCGTTGACTGCCCCACTGCGCCACCTGGATAATACTGGAGTCCAAAATCTCCACCGACACGCAACGACTGCTCTTGATCTTTGCTGTTGAATACCATTCCATTGGGCTTGTTCCGCTCAGTAGGCTTTTCAGTCCCACGGATCAGGAATATCCGCAACGAACGTACGACTTTCTGCCCTTGCCATCTTTCAAGGAGCATCTTTTCCGTAAATCCAGATCAGCAATCCGATATTCCCTGACCTCTAAAACAGCGGAGTCACAGCCGTAAAAGTAAGTCTATCAGAATGCGTGTTGAGCAGTTTAGGAGCTTTCAGTAGCCTTCGAACTTCTTCTTGACTCAGCACACTGAAGCTTTTTGCTACGTGCTTTGATTGTCGAATCGATCGTTTTCCATTCATCCCATCGATCCGAATAGGCCAAAGCGAGAGCGTAAACGTAAACTTGGAAGTAGGACTCGCGGGTATTGAACTCCGCTTCACCAATGCAAGTAATCGTTAAATCGCCTGATCTACCTCAGTGGTAATTTCAATTGAAGTGAAATGCAATTTGCTATTAGCGAGTAGTTGCAAGGGTACTTTTGACTTTTGCGGCAAACAGTAACTTTTTGTTGAACTTGCGAGTAGTTCGGCAAAACCTGACACTTACATAGAACAAGCGCTGGAGGAGGTTTTCCTTTCTCCTCGGCGACATAAGTTTTATGATGATAATGAGGTTAAATTGAAATTAAAAAGTTACCTCTTTTGGACTGCCCTAATCGAAGAAACTACCGCAGGTTTTAGTGGCAACAATGCTATAAGTAATTGCTATGTTCTCCCGGCCTACTTTGGAAAATTCTGCGGAATTCCGAACTTAGTGAGTACTTGTAAGTTAATCGCTTAAACCACAGCAACTATTCCTATCCGGAGACCTTTAGGCAGCAATTATCTTGAAAAATTAAGCAGCATCTACACCAAAGAAAATATTCAAATATTCTTTACTTATGATGTAAAGATGGAAATATCTAAGCGATAGCGAATTCAAAGCTTGTCAAAACCATAACGTAAAGTACTTAGTACGTTTTCGTTCATCAGTAACAGATAATTTGAATGTTTATAATAGTGAATATCGACTTTAAGTATAAATGATGACCAAGATCCATTAGAAAGAGGAGAAAAAACTTCTTTCTTGTGGGATACGATTTTGAAACAAATTTTTTCAAAGAAAAAGTAATTATTGAACTGATCTCAATAGAAATCCTAATCTAAGAAGAGCGTTGATTCCGACACAAAAATTTTGATTTATACCGAGAAAGGGCCAAGTATTATCTGAATATTAACTCAAGCAATAATCTTGTTTATGAGTTTCTTTGGAAACGTCCCAAATTTCGAAGATTTATAAGGATATAAAAACGCAAAGCGCCGTTAACGTCTAATTAGGCCATTTGTTGTGAACTGTCAATAAAATTCCACTTTTGATTCATCCTGAAATTGAAACTGGAAAATTCTACGCAAATTGTAGGGTTTTATAAATAGATAATCCATCTTATGACGCGTAGATTCGCAATGGTTTGGGTTATAATTAAAAGTACTCTAAGACCACTACAGAAGAAGTTAGGTCAAAATAAAATTAGCCAGCTACCAACCCTTGCTAGCCAAAAATGGGGTCGTGGTCGTCGGTTTAGTTGGTTTTTCTTGCTTTTTTAAAAGCTAAGAACCACTACCACACACAAATTTATATCTTACGATTACCAGCCACTTCGTAGCAAAATCATTAACAAACAAAACCTAAACAAGAACCCGCCATGACAAATAACAACAAGAAAACGTTTGTTTGGATCACAGGTGCTTCGCTGGTATGGCAAGCTATGGCCTTTTGAGTGGGACAAGGTAGGATATTAAGTGGGTGCTATTCTGCTAGGGAGCAGCATTATTAGAAAAGTTGCCTTTGAATAGGAAATCAGTGCGAAGCATAGTAGTTCAGTTTTGAATATGGAAGAAAAATCCATAAATATGCCGTAACAAGCATCTTAAACCATTGTGCCGTTTGATATTGCGTGCCAATGCTGGCTATGGTGTTTCTTGGAAGTATAGAAAAATTGAATGCAAAAGATTGGAATAGGCATTGCAAAAGGTATGGTTAAGGCCTAGCCCTGACAGTAAAAAATGCACTGCCCCCACTTGGAAGAAAACCAAGGTCGGATTGGTTTGATCGAAGTGTACGGAGCATTATCTCTAATTCTAATGTAGTGCCTATGGCGTTCAAAATCTGCGTACATCGATGTTTACATTGCTGGTTAGTTAAGGATACCGGTGTGAGTTGTACCACATACATTCCGGGATTTTGTGGTGTCGGAGATTGCAAAAGATTGACAATGAGGCATCCTGGCAATCCTGAAACGCCCAGATCCACGTCCATACAAATTTGATGTGGCCAACAGATAAAGCTGCGAAAGTGATGTTTATGCTCTTGATAGCGAAAGCGGACATACGTTTTTACAACCACGAAAAATTTTAGTTTGGAGCAACGTTGTTCCAGCTTGTGAGAACGTTAGTTTCAAAAGGTCAAAACCAGATAAAAAAAGATAAGGTCGTGATCTGCCTGGTTAACCAATTAAAAGTGGAAAGCCGAACTCGCAAAAAGATTATTTGCAGGATAAGGGCCAAGAGCCAATATCAGATTTTCATTTAAAGCTTTTTTTGGAGACAGCGATAATTCTAATTCACTTATTGCTGGACTACCATAATTCTGCCTATCTCTGTTTTTCCCAAAAAAGAAAACGCTCTTCTAATTGATAATTTTCAAAAGCTAATCTGGAGATTTTCAACCTTTATTTCTTGACAAATTTTACCCTAAACAATTTTTTAAAAAAACTGGATTTGTAATCCGAGGTAAACAAGTTCATGCCAACTCCCAAAAACTTTTAATGACACATCGGTAGATTCCTCTAATTTTTGTGCATGATTATACTCAATTGGAGCGGATTATTAACTCCTCAACTTCTGAGCCTAGCCAATATGTGACAAGTTGAATATCTAGAATTTTTCAGTTTCAAAACATCAATTTTTCCTTAACAATGAATTCCACTTTCTCTTCGCTGAATCAATCATAAAAAAGGTTTCTATCCCTGAATTTAATGAAGAGCAATGTTGGCTTTAAAATTATCCTTATACATAATAAGTAGGATATTATTTACTAAAGTTCATTATATGGCAAAAGATTCAACTTCTGAGCACTTTCAATCCGTTTTCTATAGTTATCTTGTCACTTTTTGGGCCAAAATAATCCCAAAAAACCCTGTGCCTCGGTCTTTTCTTTTCCGCGGCGCTTTCTTCATTGATTTTGAGATGAAAAGACAGCGGGAATTTTTTGGGCTCCGCCCTGCCCACCTAAAAATGACTGGTCTCCCTCGTATCCTCTGGGAGCTAAGATCATGTTTCTTACGGCGTGCAAAAGCAGCCCAAAAGCCGAAAAATTCCCGCAGTCTCAGCCATCGGCACGCTATCCTCCATAGATTCTTGCCATCAAATAATCAAGTATCGTTTCCATCTAAAATTCGTGGCTATTACCATAAAAAATTATGATTTGTCGGCTAAATACCAGCATATAAGCCATTGAATCATCGAATGAAATCAAGGAAGTTCCTGGAAATTGTAAAAAAAATCTGAATTACTCCAATAAAAATAATTAAACTTCAATATTAATAAGGAACAACAAAAATACCCCTCATTCGAATGTATTTAAGATTCATAAATTATTTCATACTATATGCCCATTAGATTATTGTAAGCATGCCATTGTTTTTACGCTCTCTGATTTTAGTTTCAACTCCAATTTTTGGAAACATTATTCTTAATCTTAAAATTCGTGGTGAACTTATTTTTGTTTTTATTTAGATTTTTATTGTTCGTCATTTTTTTCAAAATTTCAATTATTCCCAAATTCATGAAAAATAAAATATAAACTCTGGTTTTATCCCCTTACCTACTAATATATCTCCTCCTAGTGAAATTTTAACGTATTCATTGTACCAATAATTAATGATTCCTTTGTCCTCAGAGATAGTCCTATCGATCTTTAATATATTCACAATCTTTAAAGTATTATTTGACAGGCTACGGGGCAGTTTTGCTTAATTGGTATATTCCCTTCGTGATGATCAAATTTTTCTGAATCTCACCATCTTTATTCCATTCATCAGACTAGGTTTAAGGTCTCAACTCTTGATAATTTTTCCTCTTTTGTTAATTGCCATGCTGATTTCCACAGACATTTGAACCTCGCATATGGAGCTATTCATTTCCGTATTCTATTCATTTCCTATTTATTTGATCGGGATAATAAGTTCTCAAACCAAGACTTTAAATTCTATTCAATTTAAAAGGAAAAGCAGATATTTATTATCATTGAGAATATTTTATCGGCCATTTCTTTGTTTTTTTGGAAAGTAGCAATCCTGCATAACGAGCGCCTTTTCGTAATGAAAGGATTTGATTTAATAATTAATTCAGGAAAATTGCACTTTGCTTTGCTTTTGATGACAATGGCTTGGACGATTGAAAACAATAAAAATAAATTTTATGAATTACATTTCCGAAAATAGCTTTGGGCATATTTTTATCATTATCCAATTATTAAATTAATCCTTAGGTTGAAAAATAATTAAGAGAACGATGGACTTCTCAATTTCCCAATAAAACTTTTTAAATTTATATTGTTTTTTCAACCATTTGAATATTTAGTCTTTCTTTCCCGATTACCAACTTCTGAAAAAAGGCTTTTCCAACCAAAATAGATATATATGGGAGCATAAGCTTAGATTACAACGCATCCTTCATTACAAAAACGCCTTTGAATCTAAAGTATTTAAAAGGTGGAGATCCTCACCTTGATCGTATTCTTCAAAGTGGTTTGAGGAAGCGGCAACTCAAACAGCAGGCATCTTACAGACGAGCAAAATTTTATTCTACGTAAAGCAAGTTTTCATGGCAACTCCCCACTAGTTATTGAGACTACATCGTGGTAGATTTCTCTAATTTTTTTGTGGCCATGATTATACCTTATTGGAGGGCTTTATCAGGCTTTTTTATGTGCATACCGTCTTAAGAAAGAAGATTCCATTTAAAATTCTGGAACAAGAAATCGTGTTGGAGGAGATCAATACTTGAATATTTAACATACAATACGCCCTTGTTGAGAAATGTGCAACTTGTTTGTAATCAACATATTACAAATCTTAAATCACTTTTTAGATGAGTTAGGCATGAATAACTTCCACAGCAACATGGATAGCAAGTAATCTTCAAGCCAGTGCTACGTTCACCCGCGAATCGTACAAATCCTCCAAGTCAATAGCCTACCCGAGTTTCAGAATCGCCGGTGGTACGTCAACTTGATAAATACCTTTATACAAAAATTAGATTCAGACGATATCAATCCTAAATAAGTCCCGTTACGGAATTATTCCATGAAAATTCTTTTCAAGTATGTTGCAAAAGAGGTCTTTGAAGGCGACAACCTTGTTTGTCCCTTCCTCCAATTGTGGGCAAAAAGGATTATTATTCGAGCCTCCACTACCAAATAATTTTGTTGGAATAGGCAATTCAAACACAACTTGGAATGGAGCTCCATAAAGTGCTTTGACCTATGCAACCATTTGGGAAAAAGAGAATCTCCCAGGCACTTTAATTCAGCAATACTGGCCATTCCGAACTCTATGATCCATTGTAACATGAAAGATCCAATTCGCAACTTTGCGGATTCATAAATCCATCATTTAAAAACTTGCTTATTGCAGTAAAGACAGCCTAGTGATTGATCAAATTGAAGTTTTTTTGAAATTAAGCGGTAGCGTTTTCTTGATACGAGGAATGTCGTCTGAGCGACGAAGAAAATACTTTTGTGAATCTGATCTTCCACTTTTTATCCGCATCAAAAATAATGGAAACCCAATTTTTTAGCAAGTCTGTATGATCATAAATTAATTGAATTTCCAGTTTCTGAATCAGTCCTCAAAATTTCCTGGATATATGGATGGTTGCAAGTGTCGCGCGAAATTTGATTGCTTGGAAAAATCACGAAGCAGAAAAAACTTTTTTTATAAACCAATATAACAGCAAATAAGCCAGACGATACCAGTTTCAGACTTTTGGATCAATTCATGTACCTTACAGTTAACAAATTTTTGAAGTTATGAAAAAGAGATACACCAAGACCTGGCATTTATATTTCAAGAGCATCCCTCAACCCCTGCTCTGTCGCACAGTTAAACGGCATTCCGGCATTTAATTGGCTTATACTGAAAAGTCGATTCGCCAAGGAATCCACGTTTAAATACCCAACAAGAAATCAACTCCTTTTGAGTGAACAAATTTGGAGAGGCCTTCCCCCCAAAATTTGAAATCGTAACTTGCCTTCTCTCTGATCCATTCCCTTTCAGCTTAACAAATCAACTGAAGAGCTTTCATTTTTAACCAAATTTCAACAAGTTATCTCTACTATTCAGGTGAAAGCCTTTTTTTGAAACATGGAGGAGTACTTGCTATGTCGTCTCGGTGGCATTATGCAGGGGTTTCCAAAGTTTGATTATTGGACAAAATCAGCAATATTAATTGGAATTACTTGCATTAAGGAAATGATAACGAGTCCTAGATCTTACAATCCCGATTGCTAGTACTATTTAGGAGGTGAAGCATTGAAGTCTATCACAAAATGCTAGCGCACCTGCGCAACACAGCGGATCGATTTCTCGATTTGGATATTCCAGCAGTGATATTAGGGGTAAATACCGGGAAATATATTGTGTTCTGATTTAGAAATGGGAATCGGAAATCAGCACTTGGCTTTAGAGCGCCTATATCCATGCTTTATTCTACTGTTTGCTTAAATCCTTCACTGAAATTCTTGATCATTTCGAAAAACTTTTAGGATCTTCAGCAAATCCTTCCTGAGCCTGCAATGGCACAGACATTTTTAACTTCCAACCCACCACCTTTCTGAAAGCTATCTCATCAGGGACTCGAAGGCTTAGTTCCGCACCTACAGGCAATTGATGGACGGAATTCAAAATAAACTTGATTAATACCTCCTTCGGTTTAATGGCTGGCATCTATGCACGAACAGACCGAGAAAGAGGGGTCTGGAAAAGCCCCGCAAATGTTCCATAAATTCTGTTTACAAGTCAGCTGTTTTTTCAATTTCAGTATACTGAACAAAGAGGCTTTAACATAGCTAATTCGGGGAAATCTATTAATGCGAATATACGGAATTTTCTGAAAAGGATTTGGTATGGGGAGCCCGGAACGCTGCCGGAAAGACATGAATGGCGGTACGTACCGGTAACCAACACATATGATTGAACATGCCCTCCAAAAGGGGCTTCAATTCGCCGTTTTTGAAACCCAATTTTACATTACTTGGCTAAGGTGAAGGGAGTTGTTCTAATTTTCTGACAGTAATCTGGCGATCGGGCGATGGCTGGAGCAAAGCCTGAGGAGGCTTTTTTTTGTCAAAGTGGGATTGGGTGAGACCATGAAGTCAGATATTTAGATAATAACTTGAATTTTGTAGAAAATAGGATGGCTTTAATACGACCGGCTGAGTTTATTATTTATAGAATTAAAATAAAAACAGCCAGCTCATGATTTTTGGTAAAAGAAAAGCATTTTTCTCAATAAAAGCAACACCGTTCACCACGGCTGCTTTGTAAATAAGACCTGTTTGATTGATATCCAGAAATTAAATATCATTTTCTATCCAAAAATCGATACTCATCAAATGCTCGTAATTTCTCTCCAGGATCAAGATCGGTGAGGAAAAAGTTTGACTTTTGATTGCAAATCCGGCCAGTTCTGCGAATTCCAGAAAAAACCCCAGTACTATCATATGGTTTTGCCATTCGCTTCCGGCGAAATGCCCAGGAAATTTTGCAGTATTAAAATTGAAACGCGACGATTGATCGGAATACATATCCATCGTCAGACCTGAGCCTGGTGAAGCACATTAACATAACTGTTTTTCATCTCTATCACTTGGAGCAAGTTTCAATAACCATATTGTGATCAAAGCCTCCCTTATTTGCCAGTGATCTGAAATCTCCAAGTAGTGTCCTTGTCTAAAATCAAAGGTGTTCCTGTCACATCCTTGATCTCACCGGTGGGAATTAGAGTTGTCATCAACTGGAGTGTAAGCATCAGCGTTGAATTGGGAAGATTGAATCAGTACTGACCGCTTAATTCACTGAGATTAAAATACGTTATGATTAGTCAGGACTTGACAGATGCGGGGCCATCACGTTTCTCTGACGTCGAACTCGAAGTCCGAGCACATTATTAATCCCAGTATGTCGAGCGCAATCATCACAAAGTAGTAGTCAAATTTCGAGGAACCCACTCTTCTTCACATCATACACTGAGATAAGGGCATTTTCCACGCCTACAATCGAGTCATTTGAATAGGGCTCTGATTGCATAAACCTGTTTTTAATTAAAACTCTAAATCCCCATGTAAGTGTGTTGGGGCCATTGTTGGCTGCAAGCGCCTTAATTTTTACGCATTTTAATTGAAATTTGGCCGCCCCGATCGAATTGGCTACTCGGCCACTGTCGGCTCCCAAAGATGATTAGGCTTAGTCAATAAAACGTCTGGAATGCTGATCCAGATCAAGCCATATTCTCCCACTTTTCCATTTTTATCTGGCACAGTAGATTCTGGCGATCAAGACTCTCCATATTACTCATTTCCATGCATGTTACCATTGTCCATAAGTGGTATTTGAAGATCTTCTTTATCTAGGATTTGAGCGACTTTTTCTACTTTAAGCATAAGGTTTACTTCTCAGTGTATGTCCTGATTTTCCGCTGATTTTTCAGTTTGGGATTGACAGAGAAATTCACATTATAAGCAAAGTCTGCTCAATACGGAAGTGAATGAGAATATTTCATAGGTTGGGGTTTATTTTGTATTGGGATTTGTAGTTAACTCTCCTTGATTGAAAGCATTTACCATCCGACAAAATTCACTTCTATTTCTAAGGTGATTCAATTGTCGATTTTTGCAAGCTCAGCATCCAGCTAGCACTGATAATCAGAATTTGCCTCCCATCACTACTATAAGGGTCTTTCATGGTAGATAGATCTCAAGGATCTTTTTCACATACAAAATCAGCTGTGCAGCTCCTTTTTTGATTTACTCCCCATTCTCCTTTTTGATCAAAAATACAAAGCGGATTTGATTGGTTCGCCAGTTCGAAGGAATTTCCAAATTGGACATCCCGCTTTAGACATCATCTTTCGATCTCATGACTGAAATAGAAAACCCCTGGCAACATTGAATACTTTGAGAGAACTGAGCTCATGATCCAATTGGGACAACCTGGCTTCAATGAAGTGAAAAGAAAGTGATTTCGAAATTCTAATAAGGTTGAACTTGGCTTTAGATAATAACACCTTGGCTTTTCCACTAGCTTCTTTTGGTCACCCATTGTTGAATCTGAGCCCTGGAAATATATTTTCATCTCGGAGCTAATCGAGGAATCCGCGAGGAAACGTATCCAAACCGAATCAAAAAGTGTCAAGGTTGGAGCGATCCAAAGTCTTATTTTTCAAAGTCTTTTAATCTAATGGGAAGTTCCTATTTGATCGCTTCTCCAACAACAACATGTCTAAAGCGACCGCAACCGTCGATCCAATCTGGACTTGTCAGCAATCATTGCCTTCCAAATTAGCCGCCATATGCTCCCACAGATTTATAGTCCAATTCTCAGCAAAGTTCCAAACCGACGCCAGTGAAACACGTCCTCCATAGGGAATATCCAACCGCTTTTGGCAAGTTTTCTGCTATTGCAAGGAAATTTTGGAACATCGAGACCTGGGGAAGCTCAAGTGATCATATCCTGCGGGCTTTCTGCGAGCCGACCATCTGAGCTCCCATCTTGTTGGCAGAATTCTACGGAGGTGCCATTCACGACGGCCAAAGATTATAACATCCTAGGTCCGGGCACTTCGCCAGTGACGCACATAATTTTTCTTAGGTGCAAATGACGACTCATGACCAGCATGCTTCGGATCGAAGAGTCCATTACTCAGTAAACCAAAGTGTTTCTCTGAGAGTTGAGTATTCCAGCTTAGGCGGCAGGTAAATCTGCGTGCATCCTCTGCAAACCTGGAAAAACATATGCCTCCTTTTCCCCATCAGTGATATTACATTCTTCACTCGGTTGGGAAGTTTTACTCATCGGGAAACGACATGCATGATCACCCATTCTTTGGGAGTATCAGAAACGATCCTCAAGATTTTTTTCCATGATTTCTATCGTCCACCACGTTAACATTGCCAAAACCATTTTCTTGGCATTCAACTTTTGACTTTACATCTAAAAGGGCATATCGCCAAAGCAAAGTATAAACCTATTTAGTCAATTTTTCATCATCTGGGGGATTTAGAGTAGGGTTGATCGCCCATTTTCTTTTGTTTTTGTGAGTAATTAATCGCTGCCACGAGCATTATCTTCCTGGAGTTTTGATCGATATCCAACATTCAAATCCATAGGCTGGTTCCTCCCAAGTATCGAAGCTGGCGAATCGAGCAGTACTGGCCTTCATGTTATATGATTCTTTCGAGCCAGCATCCGTTCCAGTCAATTCTTTACTTCCTTTCAAGTTAATCCAATTATCTTTCTTATTGATATGAGGATCTGACGTAAGACTCTTTTTAAGGAAGAGCAAGCTAAATAGCCTCCACCAGTGGGTATGGAATCACGAAAGTAGAGCGCTAAGGTTTGGGAGCCAAGGCATCGAATTCCTTCGCAATTGATGGAATTCATTACTCATCTTTTCAATATTAAAGCGGATGAAATTTCATCGGCATCATAAATAAGAAGTTGGTATAAATTTGGCCAATTTTTGGCCCAATGGTCAAGTCTTCCCTGTACCGATACGCCGGTCACTCCCGTATAATCATAAGGGAATTTAGAGAAAATAATTTTTTAACAGGTGTTCGAGCGCCCATGAGTTGATCAATTTCGATTTCCATGAATTTTGATAAAAAAGAGTATTTTCACTCGTGAAACTTTAAAATCCTACTTTCGGATCGAAGTTTATTGGCTTCTACATTATACTTTATAAAATTTTTATAAAAGTATATTTTTAATTCGGAAATTTTTTTTAAATTTGTCTTGTTCAAATAATACTGAGGAATCCTAATTCTCGAATTTTAGTTTCAAAATAAATCATTTCGATATAATTTGATGTAGAAATCAATTCTAATCAACTTATAAAATTTGATTATATACCTAAAATAGAAATAATTCTTACGAAAAAAATAACCTTGCAGACCCTAATGTCTTAAGATAAGTAACCACTTGATAAAGATAGTAGAAAAGTGTTTTGCGCTCAAAAAGAATCGGGCGTGAGAAAGATCCGAGCACCTTGATCCCTATCTACAATTAGATAAATTTCCAAACTAAGGATTAACTTACCAGCCTGTCGCTTTTTGGAATGGACTGCTGCTAATCGCTCAGGGGTTAATCGTACCAACTGGGAAAATCCCCGGAATTCTTCATCAAGTGGAACCCAATTTCCTAACTCGATAACTGGACAATAAGAAAGGGAAAGTTAGGTAAGGGAGAAATACGGATTAGGCACTACAAAAACCGGTGCTGAACCGATTTGACTTCGTACAGATGACGAACTTCTATCCCATATCATCTTCACAGAAAATAGCTTTTTCGACTACGTCATAAATTCCTATATCGACGGATTTTGGGTTATCCAGAAGAAAAGCAATCCTCATCAACTCTGAGAAATATCATTGGCCAATGGCCTCAATTTTTCAAAATATCTTTCAGATTCTCAAGGGATCTTTCGTTCGAATCCGCGATCCTCAAATGAGTTGGAGAGCTTCAACAGCAATCCATCTACCTTCATCGGATCATGGTGGGCGACTACGACACGAATCCGAGACTGCCGAGGGATTTGGCTTTTCTAGGTGGTATTTGCCCCAGATGGTCCATTCGGCTTTCATACCGAGAGGATCACACATTTCTCGGTTACTCGTCTGTACCGAAACCAACTTTGAACGCAAGCTGTAGCTGCCGGGAGATCTTGGGGGATTGAAGTTTCTTCCAACCGTCTAGTCATCACCATGGTTTTGGATACGATCGTATATAATCCGGAAGCAGTCCGGGATTATTATTGCTGGCTGGGGAAGCCAAAGCGGAATTGTCAAAGAATTCTTTAAGAAACTAACTCAGCATGTCTACCCTGCACGGTCTCTTCAGAATTAAAAATGGCGGTTCTACTCACCAATAGGTGCTGGAGTAAGGCTTACTGATTTCTATGGACATCCTATTACGAAAAGGGCGAGTGGATCGTGGAAAAGACAGAGCGATCAGTAAATTAGACCTTTGTGCAAAAAACTGGGTAAAATACGGCATTCGTAAATCAAACTTTGGCGGAATGCTCTAAAGCAGACAATACACGAAACTCATTCCTGAACCTTTCGGAAGACACCGTCAATAGGTCAGAAAGAGATTGAGGCCAAACTATCCAAAGCCTTGGGCAAGAAGACCGATCAGGTGCTTTTGGCATACTGGACAACCGCTACATGAGATATTTCTTGGGAATTCTTCCTCATCGTCACCAATCAACTCTACGAACCAAGTACAGGCCACATTTCTCAGTCCTTTGACCTTCCGGGAGTTTACTGCGGTAACACACATTCGTGATTGATACGCTCAGTTTAACCAAAAGCTTTGGAATGAGGGGAAAGCCCCAAATGGTGATTTGAGGACTTTTTCCAGATTGGATATAGTCTAGAAGACCGCATAGGATGTTTACGCCCAAATTTCTGGCTAATGTCGCTTCTGAAATGTAATTTGAGCGGCAGCGAGCTTGTCCACCGAGTGGATCAGAGTTTTGGTTATAATCTATGAAATCAAAAATAAGACACAGCTGTCTGAGAGACGATTAATCGTAAGTGATCAGCATACTTCGAAATAGCTAATGATGGAGAAAAAACCCTTCCAAAATCCAGAAACTTAAAGGATATGCGATCCGGAGTTTGAAGAGGAATTGGTTTGGGCAACAATTTCGGTACAGGTGAAGAAATGTCCATCCACTTGCGCTTGGGCACTTCTATACGGCGATATCTTCACCGAGCAGCCTGACAAACCTCGTGATGTAGAACCGATCGTGGAAATGTTTTTTAAAAAAGTGAACCCTTACCAAGATTAGTCTAAACGCTCGACCTGAAGGAAGCGACCCGGACACCATTACAAAGTATGCCAAGCACTTGCCGCAGCAGTAAAAAATGGAGTGAAAGAGGAAATACCTGACGGCTGAAATCATCGCCTATCGAAATGTTGGTTTAAGTTTGAACCACAACGAAGTCAATGTGATCGTACCTGTATCCTCGGAATATGTATTAATGAAGATTCTTGCCAATTGCTACCTAGTCCAGGTGAAATGCTCTTCGCAAGCTACGCTCAACAATGGGAAATTTAGCACCGTTGCTAATCGATCTGGGTGAGTCAATTGGATGCATTCAGTTGTGCTTAGGCAAGAATTACTCTCTCCATGATGACGAGCAAAAGTAAAGATCAAGTCACGGACTGATTTCTTCCGTGATATGGAATGTGACGAGAAATTTCTGGCTACGGCAGAGAGCTCGAAAAACTCCATTGAAGGAAGCTATACAGAGCTTCTGAAAGAACAACCCTATTTAATCAGAATGTTGTCGTAAATGAAAACTTTTGATTTATCGATTAACCTATTAACCCAAAATTGTAGTAAATGGAAAGGCCATTTTGGATTTAGCAGGAGGCACGGATCAAAGCGGTGTAATTGATCAACTGGACATCTGCATCGATATCCGGTTAATTTCTACTCACCCAATAGAAAGCCAAGGATTTATACTTGAGACGATGCTGAGTTTATTGAGTCCTATTCTGTCCTATGACATTTTGGGAATGTGGTATGAATTCCTGGACTAGTCATATGTAGATGAAGGAATTGTATTGGGGCTTCTAATATTCCAGCTTTTCCAGCATGTCGAACTTCAAAAAATTTTTCCTTTTTCGATCGCTTTGCAAAACCAGTTTTTATCACAACGATGCCGGATATCTGTTTTGCCTAGGTGTGCATAATTTTTGGAATAGCAGAAAATTCAAAAATTTTTTTGGGATTACACTTGGCCCTGGTGTGGCGGTGGGATCGTCATCAATGACCGTTATACAGT
>Ga0163217_1084583_pt1 | contig 19868 bp, 27 predicted proteins | sample SynspAceP_FD_185933 | JGI IMG/M metagenome (GOLD analysis project Ga0163217, IMG submission 185933) | Saline lake microbial communities from Ace Lake in Antarctica - Synechococcus sp. Ace-P (PacBio error correction) | ecosystem: Environmental > Aquatic > Non-marine Saline and Alkaline > Saline ...
AAGAGAGGAGATAGATTCCACCACCTTTCAAAAAAAAAAAAAAAAATTCCCAACGAAAAAATCCCCGGGCCCCAAGCCGCCCCAAGTTTTGGCCCCGGCCCGGGGCAAACTTCCAGCTCGCGGGCCCTTGACATCCCCTCGCCGCGGGAAAAAGGGACCAACAATGGAAGCCCAAAAAATGGTCCCACCGGGGGCCGGTTCCAACCATGCCCTTCCCAAATTGGCTTTGTCCTGGTGCCCAGGCCCTTTTGGCGCCGTAAACCGGGGTCCCCCCACTTCCACGTCAATCCGGGCGGGTTTTGGCCGGCTGAAATGGGTCGCCAAAAGGAATGAAAATCGGCCGGCCTTGACCGCAAGCGCGAGCCCATAACTCTGTACCCAACCCGAAACGCGAGAAGGCATCAAGCCGTTCAGTTGCTTTTCCGCCGAAAGTACTTCGACCATGTCCCATTTCCCGCTTCGGCTTTTCGCCATGCACCAGCACATTCCAGCCGCCAAACGTCTCCCTGTTCACGGCACGAACCAGGGCCAAAATTTTCCTCGCGCAATCCGCGCCTGGAACCGTTAAATCCGCTTTCGGCCAACGGCCCCTGTTTATACGCCCTGGCGGCTTGGCAAAACGGATGCTCGCCGGTTTTTGCGGAAAAGGAGCCGATCGTCCGTCCGTCGGCCGGCGGGTAAGTTTCAGTTGGTCTGCTGTTGCAGCACTCGCGCTGTGGATAGGCTGAGCGCGCTGGCTATCCTGTGGCTTACCGCCGCCAGACGCCTGCGCCAACCGGCAAGGATCATGAATGCAGCGCCGACTGCCCGCGGTGCCCTGCTTGGATTCGCAAATCCGAAGGTCCGCCAGCGCAGCCGCGCAACTTGAGCGGCCTGCGGCTTCATTCAGCGCCCGCCGCCAGCAGAACTGGACCATCACTGACCCTTTCTGCGTGGCAAAGGCCAGCCAGGCGAGCAGCTCTTCATCCAACTGGTTCTTTCACGACTGCAGGTCCACCGGGCCTATGCCAAACAGCGAAACAAACTGGTTCGACACCCAGAGCCTTTTCCCGCCCCCAGCGCTCGCTGGCCTGCCTTTCAAGGAGCGCCAGCGCCGCACTCAGATCAACAGCTCCAGATATTGCGGCCGTTGAAACCCACGCCCAGCGAAGCAACTTTATAGGTAGGCAAGCGATCAAGAAATCAGCGGCAACTGCTCCGGGCGGCGCACCAGAATCGACGTGCAAGGCGTCCACCGCAGATTGCAGGCCCCAGCCCAAGGTTAATCCTTCCAAGCCCGCCAAAAATAGGTTGGCCACCAGCTTTTTCAATGGCGCCCGTTGCAGCAGGTTGTAGACACTTTCATAGGCCGCTTTTCCCAGTCCGCCGGCAGGTCCAGCAACCAGTGCCGGCCCTCGTCCTATCTGCACCCATTCCACGCCCTGCTCGCAGGCGATGGAATATCTGCACGAGACTGGCAGCAAAGCCGCTCAAAGCAATTCCAGCCTTTGTCGACTCCTTCACCCTTGACCTTGCCCAACATAGATAACTTTGCGGGCCGAGTACTACTGGCTTGACCGCGGGCCTAAGCGCGTGGGCCTCTGCCACCTCGTCAAAGAGTTGTGGTTCCATTGCAGGCTGAAGGCCTGGTCGCGGCTAAACTCGGGGACGAGGTAGTGATAGTTGGTATCGAACGCATTTTGGTCATCTCGCAGGCGAAGGTATTCTTGCCGCCCTGGCTGACGCCTCGGCCATCTGGAACAAGGTATCCAGAGTCGGCGCAGCTTCCTGTCGCAAACGCGGTGGCACGCGGCCAACAGTCATAACTGTGCGTCAGACCTGGTCGTACCAAGGCAAAATCGCCCAACCGGCAGTAAAAATTGGATACCGGCATCCGCCTGCAGTTGCCAGTGCCCGGGCGCGCCAGATCGCGCCCGGTTTGCAGCAAGGCGTCCTGATCAGTCCTTGCCAGTTCCAGTAAGCCTCAAAGTGCCTTTTTCAATTCACAGTCTGCGGCCGATGCGGGGGAATCCAGCGAGTGTGGCCAAAGCCATAACGTTCTCCACAGGTGTCTTAATGTTCGTGGGCGCTAATGGTCTGCCCAGAAGGATGCTGAATCAAACTCCATCCTTTTTAATGCTAAACTTCGATTTCATTCATGTTGTGGAGATTGGATCATGCTTGGTACGTTCTGCGTACCCTGGCCACCCCTGCGCGAAAGCCGAAAGCCTGGTGGAAAGCTGGCCGAGCGCTTGCATCTGACGCAATCTGCGCTGTCCCATCAATTGAAAGACCTTGGAAGAGCGCCTGGGCTCCCCTTGTTTGTTGCGCAGAGCAAGCCGGTACGTTCAACCAGCGGCTGGGCTGCGGCTGCTGGCCTAGCGGATAAGCCTGCCCCTGCCCTCAGGTACGTCAGGCCGAACGCCGACCTGCAACGCCCTGGTGGCGGCCAAGGCGGGTCCGGCTGCATATGGCCATCGAGTGCAACAGCTGCTTTCAAGTGGCTGATGCCGACCATCCGACCAGTTCCGCATGCCCTGGCCGGAAGGTTTGAGGTGGACTTTGCGTCTGAGCCCTTCTTCTTGTGCCGCCCCTGCCCGCGCTGGCCCGTGGCGAAGCTGGACATCTGGTCGTCACCTCCGATCCCGCCAGGAAGATCAACGGCATCAGCTTATGTGCCGCTATTTACCTATGAAGCCGTGCTGGCATCAGCAACCAGCATCCGCTGGTCAAGACCACATTCATATCAACCTGCCGAATTCGCCGGTGAAACCCTGATCAGTTACCCGTGGATCGTGACCGCCTGGATATCTTCAAACAAGTTCTCGACCCCGCCGGCGTCGAGCTCTGGCCATACGCAATGCCGATTAAACGTAATGAATGATGCAACTGGTCCGCCTCCGCGCGGAGTGTGCTGCCTGCCCAAATTGGGCCATAAGCCGAATAACCTGCATCGCGCGGCTAATGTCACTGCGAGGCCGCTGGGTGCAGATGGCCCTGTACGGCAACGCTCTACGCCGCCGTGCCGCGAAAGACATGGCTGGAGATGTCCTACCTGCAGGATTTTCTGCTCACGGCCAAGGACACCTCTTTCGCAACCCTGGATGGTGTCAAGCGCTAAAAAAGCACCTAGTCAGTGCAGACATATTCCTCACTTATGTCTCACCCTTTTAATGACATTTTCGCATCTACCTTGAATTGAGGCAAAAATACAAGATTGTCTGTTTAAACGACTGCTGTCAAAGTCAAAATGATCCCGCCTCGGCGGGAATGACGTGGGTGCCGCAGGATAGCTTGAGCCCAGGCTTTCAGGTTTTCGCTAAGGGGATTGCAACGGGCGTTCGGTATGGCTGATCAAGAGGGCTTTCGGCTCTGCGACATTGATTGTCAGCTTTCGGAACTACTTCTTCAGAACGCACATTAACTCCCTTGACCGTCATCCTCGCGAACGCGGATCCATTCTCAGGGTTCAAAACGCGGCCTTGTGCATTGTCTACTTACGGACTGTTCAGCTTTCTGTCCTTTAAAAATAAAAACAATACGTAGGAGAGAGCTCGATGCCTTGTCGCGCAGACCAGTAATTCAAACATGAAAAACCACCCTCAGGCGACCCTGATCACCGCCGTCGCTCTAGCAATCCGGCCTTCAACTCATACTCCGCAGGTTTGCTGGGCCGGCAGTGGCAGCAGTAGTTAGCCGTTCGGATGAACCTGCCCCAACCGGGCGCAGTTAAACGCTGGCCAACGTAGCGTCAGCGGCCCATTGCCGAAGCGACACACTGGTATGGCACGGAATGGCCCTTATGCACAAGCCCCCAGTCGGCGATCCTCCGTTGGCGCGCGCGCTGCTCCCACTGAACTGGAAGTGGGACCCTGGATGCCAGCGAGCGCGCCTCTGAGTGTGTGGCAGGCCGGAAACCACTAAAACGCAATGGCAGCCGCACCTCCAATATGGGTGGGGGATAGAACTGCCTGATTGTCGATATCTACCGGCCAAATCGCAGCGATTTCCAGATTGAGGAAGCTGCCTGTCTATGTTGGATTCACGGTGGCTCCAACAACTTTGCACCGCCAAAACAATTACGATGGACAAGGGCCTTGGCCATCATTCCGACGTCGTGGGTCGTGGTCCTCCAATACCGGCTCGGCCCGCTGGGCTTGGTTTCTTCCACGCGGATGTAGCAGACCGGTTGCTTGATGCTCTGTCGGAACTCAGGCAACTTCCGGAACACTGGATACCATCCGTGCGCTGGAATGATCAAAGACCAATATCTGCCGACTTTGGTGGCGACCCGGACACCGTGCAACCAATTACCTGGCGAATCCCCAGCCGGGCGCATAAACGTGCTTCAAACCTGAATGGTAATTCACCAGAGGCCGGCGCGGTGGATTTTCCATCGTGCCCATGTTCCCAGAGTGGCTCGATGAATACGCGCCAGCCGGCGACCGCACGTCAACTCGCTAACAGCCATATCGAGTGGCTGATTCGCCTGCAGGAAGACCGCAAACTTCCCTGAATAACGTGACGCCCATCAACCGATCTCAAGCCAGGCAGATGCGTGTGGATATGGAAACGGGCCCGGCACGCTGGATGAATATCTACCGCCGCCGAAGGTCGGGAACCTCTATCAGGCCGTATTCAACTACAGCTCGTTAAGTGCCTACGCGCGTCGAAGATGGCACCGTAATCCCCGACTGGCGGCTGATTTCCCAGCTTTAACCAGTGGCAATTTCCAATAACGTACCGGTGATTCTTGGGTGCCATGAATACGAGCAGAAATCATTTATGCTGGGGGGGGTTGTACGGGTGGCGCCGGGTAAAAGGGGCCCTACCCAACGTGGCCCTCACCCAGCAGACAAAACCTGGCTTCGACCCCTGCTGGATGTGGCCTTTACCGGCGATCAGAACTCTGGATTGATGTGCTGCCCACTCCAACTGGACAAAGGAATACCTACGAGTCACACCGGTTACCGAAACGGTGGCCGTGCCTGGCGCGCCAAGTATGTTTGACCAGCTTGCTCGGCTGATCAAGCCAGCATCAAACCTGCGACCCTACGCCTTGATTTCCGCTGGGCACGCAGTCCGGTCCGGCACCTTTCAACTTCAAATCTATGGCGCAGGCCATGCGGCGGACAATAATCGTTTCTTCTTTCGGCGACCGGGGTGAGGGTTTTGGTTCGAGTTGCCCTTCACCCGATGAAAACGAAGAATGGCCGCGTTGCCCTGCAGAAGTTCGATGATGAGCTATTTTGGGCCGACTTTGCCCGCGAAACGGCGTGATCCCAATGGCGCCTTAAGCCGCAGACCAGCCTGAAAATGGTAAACAGTTGGACCCCGGCATCCCGGTCAGAACAAGGTCATGCGTATTTGGAACGCCACCGAAAACGTTACGAGGCCTGAATGTGAGCAATGTCGCCGAGGAACTTGACGCTTGACATCCGTCCAATGCTGCCTGGACGCCTTGCCCTGACCAATGCGTCTGGGTTCTCCAGGAAATAGGCAACGTTAACCGGTCCTTTCTTGGCAGTCGCCCCCTTACTCAACCGCCCTAGAACCGACTAAACCCAGCAGTGAAAAACGGAACCGAGGGTCCCGTTTTTAAATGGATAGCCGGCCTCTCGCTAACCAGCAGTTTTATTGCAACAAACTCAGAATCTGTCTCAAATTTAACCCGAATAAGGCGAATGTCATGTCGTGTCTCTGGCGCTAGGATTTGTCTCGTTACCGAGCCTGCTGTGGTTTTTTCCAGAGGTCTCAACTGAAACAAAAACAACACAAAGAGAGATCAATCATGACTTCCATTCAGCTGCAAAACTTCAACTGCCATGGCTGGCGCATGCCTTGCCTGTCCACATCCCGTGCTGGCAACCAAATCCTACCCCCGCCGCCAAAGCGGAGGCGGCCGACGGCCAACCTTCCCGCCGGTAATCCAGTTTTTGACAGCAGTGGCCCCCTTTGCCACCACCAGCGGAACGAAGGCCCCAAGCTTGCCGAATCTATTCGCCCCGCCGCACACTGGGTCAGATGGGCCCTGCGCCACCCGATCATTATCTGGGGTAAATGGCACCGGCAGCACCCTACTTACTTACAGCAGCCTACTCGATCAACTGGGCCAGCCATGGCTTTGTTGTTGCCCGCCGCGCGCCACTTCCAAGCCGGTTTCCGGTGATCAGATGATCGCGTGTCTGGACTAATGCTGGTGCAGCAAGAACGGCCGCAGCACAGGCACCTATCCCGGCAATCTGGAACGTGAACCGGTGGCAGCAACCGGGCATTCGCAGGCGTGGCGGTTCGATCATGGCTGGGCGCGATAGCCGCGTGACGGTAACCGCACCCTTCCAGCCCTATACCATTGGCCTGGGCCATCGCAGCACGTCACAAAGGGCAGCAGAACGGCCCATGTTCCTTTATGAACCGGCGGGCGCGACAACCATTGCCTCGCCAAAAGCTGAAATGCTGCGCGCCGTTGTTCCGCAGCGCCAATGTGCCCGGTATTCTGGGGTGAGCGCACCACTAGCCCGGGCACTTTGAACCGGTCGGTAATGGGGGTGACCTACCGGGGTCCCTCGACCGCCTGGTTCCGCCCCTACCATTTGATGGATTTTGACTCGTCTGCCGAAAGCACCTTCTAACGGCGCACGTTGTGACCCTGTGCACCAAAATTTCCGCTGGGATTGTGCAGCGCAGGGCAAATCAACTGAATCAGGCCACCTTGATCTACTTGCACAGCGATAAAAAAGGACTGGCCTCTGCGGTCCTTTTTCATACAGCATAAATACGCCCACAATCGTACGATTTAACTATAAGTAATCATCCAATAAACACCCGAATAGGCGAAGTGCTTCGTTTATTAATGCCGGGAGTAAAATTGTCCCCCTGTATCGCAATGGAAGCCTTCCGTCGGTCCTTAAGGCCCAGAAGCTCAATGAGGGCGCAACAACAATACTCCTAGCAGAGATAACCATGAAAACATCCACTTTCTCTCTCACTGGCCTGGCGGGCTGCCGCTGCTGGTATCCACTAAGCCGTACTGGCCAGCAACCCCACCCCCACCGCCCACCCAACCCAGGCGAATGGTTCTTTCCCACCGGTCTCCGACCTTCTCGTGCTGGCTCCTTTTTGGCCACCCACCAGCGGCATGCCGGACCAAGCCTGCACCATTTACGCCCGCGCACCCCTAGTGAACAGGGCGCCGCCAATCCGATCATCCTCTGGGGCAACGGCACTGGCGCTACTGTGCCGACACCTACAGCGGTCTTCTGGAACCTGGGCCCAGTCATGGCTTTGTGGTGGCTGGCGCGCGCAACCCTCGAATGCAGGCCCTCGGGTTCGGAAAAATGAATGGCCTGTCTGGAACTATCTCACCAGGAAAACGGCCGCAGCTCAGGCCACCTACGCAAGGGCGTTCTTGACTGAACCGGGCGAGGGCGCCTCCGGGCACTCGCAAGGTGGCGGTGGCTCTATCATGGCTGGCCGCGACAGCCGCATCCGGGTGACCGCGCCCCTTCCAGCCCTATGTTCTAGGCCTCGGCATGTCAGTTCTTTCCGCAGCGCCAGCAAGACGGCCCGATGTTCCTGATGACTCCGGCAAGCTCCGACACCCTGGCTGGCCCCCACCTTGAACGGTCCGCCCGGTCTTTCAACAACGCTAATGTGCCGTTGGTTCTGGGGTAACCTGCCGCGGCGCCAGCCACTTTCGTTCCAGTAGGCAATGCGGGCGATTATCGTGGGCCGTCCACCCGCCTGGTACCGTTACCATCTGAATGAATGACGGTAAATGCCGAAAAGTAAACCTTCTATGGCAGCAACTGCCGTCGTGTACCGACCGTAACTGGGAGTGCAGCGCAAGGCATCAATTGGGCACGTCCCAGCATCATTATTGATGTGAATCGGCCGGTTATCTTCGGGTAAACCGCTTTTTTTGTTATCGGCTATGCTGGCGGGATTCATCCCCTTCCGGAGCCTGAACGCGATTGACAACAACAGCACACTACCGTGGCCCGATACCGGAGCAGGCAGCGGCATTGGCGCGCCACCGCGCTTGTCCCCTTGCTCAAAGCCAAACTACCCGGGTGGTACTGCCGGGCGGCCGTGCTTGAACAAATTGGAGGCTACCCGCTCGCCCCGCAGGCGAACAAAAGGCAGGTAATGCCGCTGGTGGTGGTCACCATGTGCGCCAACCCGATTCCGTCAAAACCTGTTCGACCGCCACTTTTACCAACATTTTGGCCGCCTGGATCTGCCCTGTTCAACAATGGCCGGCAAACCCGGCGCGCCGCCTGTCCCCGCGCTGGAAGAGGTTCAGTTTTGGCACTGGCAAGCCACGCTGGGAACCAAATCTGACGGCGCCTTTCTCTGCACTCACAAGCATTCAGGACATGAAAAGGATCAGCAGCCGCATAGGTGGCGATCATCATAACGGTTCGATAATCCGCCCACGCGCCACGGCCGAACTCGGCGCCTTACACTGCGACCAAAACATCGCAATGACCGGTCCTGACCAAGTCAACCTCTCTGGATGGCCGGCGCTACAACATCGCCTGTGGGCAGATTGATATCGGCAACCGCCGGCATCCCCGGATGACCGAGCGCATGAAGCACGCCGGGTCCCGCAGGCCAATGGCGACATGGCCGTTGAAGCCATGATGGATGTGGACCAACGTCGCCCAGGCTATCGTGCAGATGGCCAGCTGCCATTGGAAGCAATATCCAGTTCAATGACAATCAATGGGCTACAAAAATGCTTTTAATCGGCGTGGGTAGCGACTTCGGGCAAATTTTTTCGCCCGCGTATGCTCGATCTGACAAGTCACGAGCAATACGTAAAGGTAATGGGGGTCAACAGCCGAATCATCCTAAAATGAATTCACAGCCGGGACACTTCTAATCTTGGTATCGTCCTTGCCTACTATAAGGCAGCCAGAGAAGCCCAAACCCATAAAGGTTTCACACCAGGCAGTGAACATGAGCAGTCCAACCTACCCCCCTTTCATGGGCGCTAATCGCAGCGCAAATTCTGATGAACGAACGCTACCGGCCCGATCACCGCCTTTCGCATGGCACACCGCTTGGTGGCCGATGGGGCGAGAAACGGCTGAACCTGTCGTTTGCTCCGCTGAAGAGCTGGGCATTTGGCAGGGCTACCCTGTGCGCTGGGTCGGCAACCAAAGGACCTGCTTAATGGCGGAAATCCTCTGGTCCCAGTACAAGTACAATCTACGACAAGGCCATCGAGCGCGCCGCCGAAGATGAAGTCACTGGATGGCATCGATAATCTGGTGCCAGATTTTATACCGATATCAATATCGCGTCTTGATCAAAGCGCCAAAGCCCATGCATGACTTTCTGCATGCGGACGCCCGCAGTGGGGCTTGCAGCTGCTTACGCTCGAATATTTTCCGGACTGCAAAAGAAGCCGCCTGAATTGAAACCTGGCGCACGCTGTTCGATGAGCAGATTCAAGGGCCGGCAAGAATCAACCCGGAGATGGACGCAGATAGCCTGGCCTACTTTCATTATCCCCGGATTGGGCGAGGGCGCCATTTACTGTGACCTGATTTGCGGCCCGCACGCCGGATCCGGTCCACAATGCCAGGCATTCCGCCCTACTGGTCAATGGCCACAGCCGCTGATCATATTGATCTGGACGTGCCCGAACCAAGCGCGAAAGACCATTGAGCTGTGTATTCCAGCCGCGCCGCACTGGCCAGTCCAGACTGAAATCTGCGCCCACCCAGCGCGCCCGGAGCACCCCTAACTCGGGGCGGCGCCCGTCATGCCAGTAGATCACTCGCCCTTACAATGGATAAGCCCCAGCCCATAGGCCGGCCTGAAAGCTCGCGTGCGGCTGTCCAATCCAGACGCAGGAAAAGGGGGTTAAATATGCGCTCCGCGCCACTTCTCCTGAATGCCCGGTGCCCATCGTCTTCCACATTAACGATACAGCGGCCATAAGGTAACGCCGTATGCTGATGCCGTACGCTGACTCACAGCGCATGGCGCTTGCGCATTGCTGACTCAGATTGGTAATCCGCCCGTGCGATACCGCGGCTCTGCTTCGATACGCTCCGCCCGCCCCAAAGACAAAATCCTGAACATCCAGCGTCACGTTTGCTGATGCAGCGGGCCCAGCTCGCTGACCACGCTGCTGCACATTCGCCCGGCACATTCACCCACTGCAATGTTCAGCGCCGGGCCCTGTTCCTATGCCGAGCATAGGTGAGAATTTCATCAACCAGCTTTTGTCCAGTCGCTGAGGTCGCCAATCCATCCCGGTGCAGATCAGCGAGTTGACGTCTGCCTCATTGTCGGAATGTTTCAACCATTTCCAGGCCAAAACGCCAGCGCGCGATTGGCGTGGCGCAGTTTCGTGAGACACTGCCCAATGCATCTCGCGGCTGAAGTACGCATCAGGCGTTGCAGGTGGGCTGGCCATAATCATTGAAGGCCTTGGCCAGGCGCCCTACGGAATCCGCTGCGGCTTCATCCACACCGCGCATCAAGATTGCCACGGGTAAACGTGCGTGCCGCCGCTTCCAGCACTCATCAGCCGTTGCTCCAATCTTGTTGCGGACCAGCAGATAGATCAACAGACCCGGACCACCGGTCCAGTACCAGCACGCCGATGATCAACAAACATCTGCGCCGGAATACTCTTTTCATCTGGTATAGGCGGCCCAGGCTCAAACACTCCATTTGGGTGTCCAGGGATTTTCATGTACAGCAATACCCGAATGCCGTCCGGGCCCAGTGGTCATAAGGGTATGAAACTCATCCAGCCGACGACGCTGTCGGCATCCAGATCTGCCTCATGCATACGCGTCAAGGATCAGCGATAAGCCAAAGCCTTTATCGCGCCGTAGCTTGCCTGCAAAGCCGTAATGGCATATCCCCGCTTCAAGGCCGGCGTACCAGTCATCTGAAATCAGAAACAGCGTCGCGCGCGCCCAACTGTTCAGTGACTGCGATGAATCTCGGTGGTGCAGGAACCAACTCAACTGTGGCAGATCCACCAAGGCTGTATACACGGCACCATCATCAGTGCCACTGGGTTTGAACCAAAGCACCTGCCCGCGGATCAACCTCGCCGCAACTGCCAGAATCAAGATTCCAGTCTTCTTCAGGGGCTTCAACTCCAGCGGCACGCCGATTAGTCGCTTGCCGGCGGGCCCATGCGCGCGCAATACGCTTGGGCGTTGTCGCATAGGGATTGAGGTTGTTCCGCCCATTCAGGCGGAAGGTACGCTGGCATGCGCTCGCGAATAGTCCTCGCGCGCACGTTCGTTGAATAGATGAGATACTCAAGAGCGCCAGTAAGCGACACGTGACCAGAATCAGCCAGCATGCCGCCATAAGATGCGCAGGAAGATGGAGTTCATTCAGGGTTTGGACGGCAACAAACAGGTTTAACCCCTTGCTACGCACGGTCTTGGATTGATGCGGGGCAGTTTCAGGAATCATCACCGAATTTTCGGCCGGATACGGGAGATTGCGCACATCAATGAGCGATCCCTGCCCGTCATACTCCAAATGCGCGCAAACGAATTGATATCTCCTGCGCGGCTCAACACCCCGGCCCGTTCGTTACTGGCCAGCAAACCAGAAGCAGATCAAACATCCGCACCGGTTCAGATCAATCAGTTCGTTCTGCAGCCAGGCCTCCCGGCGGGCTGATCGACCACCAGGGGGCCGAAGGTCAAGCGCGTCACTTCACGCTCAGCCGGTGACCACTATCAAACTGGCGGCCCGCAGCAGGGCAACGAATGCGCGCCAAAGCAAAAAACCTGGGGGCGCACCGGGCTTGTTGACATAAGTCATCAGCAACCCAGCTCCAGCCCCTGGATGTGGTCCTCAATCCTCGCTGCGCGCGGTGGCATCAGAATCGGTCGCGCGTAGCCAGTAGCGCGCAAAACGCTTGCAGATAAGATTAAACCCATCTTCGCCTTGGCAGCATCAGGTTCCAGCACCACAAGATCGCGGGTGGCTGGCAGAAATGCGTCTTACGCGCGCCGCCCGCCATCGTGAGCAGTTCCACCTCCAACCCTGGGGACACAGAAACGCCTCGATCAAGGCTGCCAGCTTAAGATCGTCTTCGACTATCAGTATTCCGTCCGCTATCTGCATGCACCACAGCACCCACCCCGGACTTTCCGCGAGTGAGACAGGCGATTGTAAGCAACAGCGTCGGCAAAAGACCTACCCGCTATACCGGCAACTGAACCCGTTCAGCGGAACAGACACTACAATATGGTAATTAATTTTTGCGGCCTGGCTATCGACCAACAACGCCCGCGGAAGCCTTTAAAATAGCCATCCAGAGCTATTTCACCCCTGGTGATCGCCAATTAAACAGGCCATCAGGCCGCAGCAAATATATGGGCTTTGCACAACAGCCAAATCACACATTATCTTGTGGCTTCACAACAAAACACAATCACTACATGTTGATTAATTTGCAAACAGCCCAGGCAACACCTTACCAAGGCGGCCTGCAACCACTATTATGTAGTAGCTCTCAATTACCCAGGCCATGCCAAAAGATCGTCATGCAGCCCACCCACTCACACCGAACCCACCACAGGCGAATACGCTGCCAGGCGATGCAGCACGTAGTCAGGATCTGAGACCTCAGGGCCCGCGGCCCCCCCGCCCCTGGGCAAGAGTTCGCGTGTCAAGCGCAACGGCACCTGGGTTGGTTCACCGATGACAAGATCAAGGTCGCCATTCACACAAGGCGTTTCTCGCGGTATGAAGGTGCCAGGCTGCCGCCTCCAGTCCGTATTCACCAGACAAGTGAACGAGGCTGACCGAAGACCATCCAGCAATATCTTTCAAGTACTAGCGGCCGCATGGCCCCTCAGGCGGGCACCCTGCCAATATCGAAGAGATTCAGGATCAAAGGTCCGAGCTGGCACTGATGCGTGCTGGCGAAGCCAGAAAGTAGCGCGTAGCTACGTGCTGTATCGCGAGACATTCACGCCAGCGCAGGCGCGCCAAGCCCAGGTCGAAGCCCACCCGAGCCTGAAACGTGGACGCCTAACCCGATGGTAAGCCGCGTACCGCTGGATATGGGCGCCTGCATACGCATTATCGTCGAAAGCATGCGAAGGTGTTTGGCCGAAGTGGATGCCAAAGCTGAATACGAACGCGACCCTGAAGAACCTGTATGACGCGTCACTCAGCAGCATGTGATCCCGCCCTGGTCATGACCGGCACGCACCCCTGGTCGAGCGCGACCGAACTACAGCCAACGTCAACCGCCCCGCTTGCTGATGGACACCCTGCGGGGTGCAGAAGCGCTGGGCTTTCCTTGGCGTGGAGCCGACAGTGGCCACGCACCAACGAGATGGCTGACCTGTATGCAAGGCCCTGCCCGCCTATAAATGCAAACAAAGGGTGCGGAGCTGGAGCTGGTTTGACTCACGTCCTGAAGGAATTCGATCTGCCGCCCTGGCGCTGCGCTGGCGCACCGTGCCGTGATCAGCAGTTCTCCTAACTGGGCTGCAGACCCTGTAACGACCGTTACTTCATCCACAAGGAGGCGTACGTTTCGAATTGCCGCAGATCTTCTTTTGCGAGTGGCCAAATGGGCCTGGGCGAAATTGAACGGGAGAGTCCGACCGCAACGGCCCGCGCCATCGAGTTCTACATAGCTGCTGTCGAGCTTTCGCTATATGGGGCTGACTTCCGAAACGCCTGTTCAAACGCAGCACCCTGCGCTCCGCAACTGTCCCAGCCTGCTATCTGGAACTACCGTACCGGAAACGAACTGTCGGGCAATTACCACGCGATCCATACAACGCCATGTTGTTCCAAATTCGCTGGCGGCCTGGGCAACGACGGACCAACGTGCGTGCACTGGGCTCCTACATCAAGGGCACCAACGGCAAATCCCAGGGTGTTGTGCCCTTTCCTGAAGTGGTCAAACGCACCGCCGTTGCCGTAACCAGGGCGCAAGCGGCAAAAGGGCGCCGTGTGCGCCTATCTGGAAACTCTGGCACCTGGACATCGAAGAATTCCTCGATTGCGCAAGAAAACCGGCGAGACCGCCCGCCGCCACCCACGACATGACAACCCGCGCCAACTGGATTTCCTGACCCTGTTCATGGAAGCGCGTATTCGAAAGAACGGCAAAGTGGGACCCTGTTTTCCCCGTCCGATACGCCCGACCTGCACGACTGAACCGGCAAAGGGCCTTCGAAGAGCGTTTACCGGGGGGGGAAAAGTATTACGAAGCGCTGATCGAGTTACGGGCAAACTCAAGCTGCACAAAGACATCCAGGCCCGCGATCTGTGGCGCAAGATGCTCAGCAGCTTGTTCGAACCGCCACCCGTGGATCAACCTTCAAAGGAACGCCTGCAATCTACGCAGCCCCGCAGCAAGCACGTCGGGCGTGGTACACAGCTCCGAATCTGTGCACCGAAATCACCACTGAACACCTCGGCCGATGAAATCGCCGTGTGGCAACCTGGGCTCGGTCAACCTGCCGCCATAGTCGTGGCGGCAAGCTGGACACGGACCAAAGCTTCGCGCCAACCATCAAGACGCGCCGTGCGCATGCCTGGATAACGTCATCGACATCAAACTATTACAGCGTGCCCGCAGGCCAAAGAACTCCAACGCTCAAGCACGCCCGGTCGGTCTGGGCATCATGGCTTTTCCAGGATGCGCTTTAACTTTGCAGGCACATTGCCTAAAGCGGCTCCGAAAATGCCGCCGTGAACTTTGCCGAACGCAGTCGATGGAAGCGGTCAGCTACTACGCTATTCAGGCGCTCCTGTGACCTGGCCGAAGAACGTGGCAAGCTATGCGACCTTTGAAGGTTCCCCTGTGGAATCAGGGCATACTGCCCGCTGGACTCGCTGGATATTCTTTATCGAACAGCTGCGGCGCCAAGTACATTGAGTACGACCGCAGCCTGACCCTGGCTGGGAGCCCCTTGCGCACGTGCGAAGAAAGGCAATCCGCAAAACTCCAAAAACATCATGGCCATTGCGCGACTGCAACCATCGCCAACATTACCCCCGGCGTACCCAGTCGATCGAGCCGACGTACCAGAACCTGTACGTCCAAAATCGAACTGTTCCGGCGAGTTTCCACCGTGATCACCCCTATCTGGTCCGCGACCTGCAAAGCCCGCGCCCCTGTGGACCCGGTCATGGTCAATGATCTGAAGTCCTATCGACGGATCTGTGCAGCAGATCTGACCGCGTGCCCGCTGACCTGAAGGCGCTGTACGCTACCGCCTTGAAGTCGAGACGCAAGGTGGATCGTAGAAGTCCGCCAGCCGCCGCCAGAAGTGGATCGACGCAGGCGCATCACTCAACCTGTATATTGCCGGCGCCTCCGCAATAAGGCGCTGAACGTGACCTATCGCATGGCCTGGTATCGTGGTCTGAAAAAACCACGCGTACTACCTGCGCGCCCTGGCCGCGACCAGCACCGAAGAATCCACCGTGGACAACGGCAAAACTCACGCCGTCTGCACGGCGCCCCCGCCGGCCTCACCGCCGCCGGCCCAGCCCCGGTGCCAAAGCCTGTGCGATTGATGAGCCCGGATTTGCGAGGCGTGCCAGTAAGGGCTGCGGCCAAGCCTCAAAGTTGCAAGCGGATAAGCAGCTCGGGGCTTGCCCAATTTAGGTAGAGCGAGAACCCGGTGGGAAGCGACCGGCCGGTGTAGGCACGAATGACCCCTGTTGGGAGCGACGGCCCCGTCCGCGGAAGCGGACAAACCCTTCGCCGCGAGGCCGCGGCTGCCCAACCAAGCGTCCAGCACCACCCCCGTCCAATTCGCGAACGCGGGAATGCCATTTTTGACCTTGGGGGCTTGGCACTGTCGTAACAGCGTAATCGGCCAACCAAAATGGATCCCCCGCTTTCGCGAGGATTGAACGGGCGAAAGCGGGGATGACGGGGCTATGAAAGTGTATTACCAAAAGGCGAGAGTACGTATTTATCCAGAATCGTCAATTCCCGGCGAAAACGCGGGAATCCATTTTGGACCGCTTGGGGGGCTTGGCACTGCGGCACAGGTAATCGGCCAACCCAAAAATGGAATCCCCCGCTTTCGCGAGGATGACGAGGCGAAAGCGGGAACTAACGGGGCTAGAAAGTGTATACCAAGGCGAGAAATGCGTATTACCAGCACCGGTCCATTCCTGCGAAACGCGGGAATCCATTTTGACGCTGGGGGCTTCGGACTTACGTACAGCGTAATCAGCCAAACCAAAAAATGGATCCCCGCTTTCGCGAGGATGACGGAACATGAAGTAGACAAGATGACCGAGCCAAGAGGGCCGGCAGCTACCAGAATCGTCCATTCCGCGGACGCGGGAATCCAATTTTGACCTTTGGGCACTTGGCATTGCCCATTGAGTAACAACGAAACAGCAACAGCGACATCGGACGGAGCCAGAACCAACCCCCCCCCGGCCGCCACAGACACCAAACTTGCAGGCTTGCCGCTTAAAGCCTTGCCGCTTGCGACCAAAGGGAGCCAAACCCATGCTCAGCTGGGACGAATTAGATACCGAAGAACAACCAACAGCCCCAAAAAAGGGAGCGTCGAACGCCGCCTCAAACCAGGGCCATAGCGGGCGGACGCACAACTCGACGCAGCAAGGCACAGCCGCCGTCCGACAACGCTCGCGCACGTTTGCCTAATTGACTGACTCGACGCCGTTGCCCGCGCCAAAGCCCGCTCTCGATCAAACTGACATCCAGGAAGGCCTCGACGAGCTGGAAGGCTCCGCCGCGCGCGTCAATGTTGACGCCAAGCAGATGATCAACTGCCGCGCCGATCTCCAAACCAACTGTGCCGTTCAAAATACGAATGGGCCTGGCAGAAGTACCAGGAATGGCCTGCGCCAACCACTGATGCGCGCAGGAAAAGTCAACATGACCGCCGACATCGCCCTGTGGAAAAACACCCCGAAGGCCCTGACCGACGACGAGGCCCGCATCGTCAAGCGCAACCTCGCTTCTTCCTCCACCGCCGATTCGCTGGTTGCCAACAAAATGCTGGTGCTGCCTCGTGTACCGCCTGATCACCAACCCCGAGTGCCCGCCAGTACATCCTGCAGCCAGCCTTCGAAGAGGCCGATTCCACACCCACGCCTAATCAGACTCATCGAGTCACTGGGCATGGACGAGGGCGAGATCTTCAAGCATGTACCACGAAGATTCCCATCGGTCGCGAAAAAAGGCCGCCATGGGGCCTCAAGTACAGCACCCGCTCGATCTAGACCCCGACCTTCAATACCGGCACCGTCGAGACCGACACGGACTGCTGCGCAACCTGATCGCTCCTACTACTGTGTACTGAAAGGCAATCTCTTCTACTGCGGCTATCAACACCCAGAATCCTGTCCATGGCCGCCGCAAACAAGATGAACCGGCGTCCGCCGAGCAGTTCAGTACATCCTGCGTGACGAGTTCCATGCCCCTGAAACTTTGGCACGTATGTTTGATCAACCAGATCAAGATCGAAAACCAACAACCTGTGGGGATGCCAGCATGAAAGACGAAGCCACCAGATGATCCTGCAAGGCACCCAGCTGGAAATCGAATACGCCCGCGACACCTATGGCCCCGCGGCGTACTCGGCATGACGCCGCAAATGATGGAGGAGTACGCTCAAGTTCATCGCCAACCGCCGCCTGACCCAGATTCGGCCTGAAGGAAGAATACCCCAGGCACGTGAATCCCTTCCCGTTGGATGGCGAAATTCATGATTTGAAGGAAAGGGAAGAAGAACTTCTTGAGACGCGGGTAATCGAATAATCAGACCGGTTGGCGCGCTGAGCTGGGACTGTGGATCAGGACCGGCCGCGCCGTGTCCCCGACGATCATATAGGCATGAGGCTTATCGGCGAGCTGCGCTTTTGTTGAAAAGCCCTCTGGGACGGAACCCCAGCTGGCAGACCCCGTCGCCAAGATGTCAGCCAGCGTGATCACGCCACGCAACTTCATCCCCGCGCCGTCACACCGTGCTAGATGGGCGCTTGGCTTTACACGCATGCGCGCAAGGGCTTCGTAGACTGGGCGTCTGCGCCGGCCAGGAATAAAGGCTGGGCGTGGCGCATTCTTTAGCAAGCCGGGGTATCTGCCAAGCAAGCAATGTAAATCGCCACATGCACAAACCGAGGGCCGGAGCCCCATCCTGCCCAAGGCATAAGAATAACGCATATGCTTCGAATTCAAACGCGCAGCGCGCACAATGCCGCGAACGGTTGGCCTGAGATGTGACAATGGGCCGATTTCAAGCCCTTGTCCACCAGCGCCTCAACTGACAGCGTGCCGAGGTCCATCAAACCCGGAAATCTGCTGCTGCATCTGCGGCTCTAGCGCGCCAACATTGGCCGAGTGGCTCTACCAGTTGTTCTGATGGTGCAATATCCGACCGCCAACCATGCGGCGCTTTCAAACTGGCTGCCACGCCGGCAGCCCTTACCAGGCGGTTTGGCAATAACCTGTTCACCCAGTTCAAGAACGGACGTAGCGGCCAGATATATGGCGCGTCGAAAATAACCCCAATGGACAATGCAGAGGGTCTCGCGGGTGCGCATAGCCCAAAGACTTTCCCGGAGCCATCTCGCCGACCACCAGATGGCAAGAAAGGTCACGACAAGACAGTGGCCAAGGCAAATGCGAAACACCGCCAGCGCCCATTCCGGCATTCCGCATGGCCGTAAACATTGCCCCAGCCATGAAATCGACCGCCAGGTTTGGCTCACACGCGCCCAGCACAATAGGTCAACCGGTATACCCAACTGCGCCCCCAGCGAGCCATCAAGGCGTCAGGTCATTCATTGCCTCCGAAGCGCGGCCCTGCGGATCAAGGCTTGTTAGCAGCCAACTGCTCAAGGCGCTGACGCCCGAGCCCCAAGCCAGGGCGAACTCGATGAATCACAAAAAATTTTGTTGTTTTGCGCTCAGGGCGGATCATGGCGGTGGTCGCCAAAAGGAATAAATCAATACGTCGCTCACTAGGTCACCCTCCGCAGCCCGTTATCTCGACGCCCGTACAACGCAACTCAGTGGGCACATGCCGCTCTATCTTCAGCACAACAAACCTCGATACGGTGCCTGTACGGGTTCGTCTGCCACCAGCTCAGGCCGGATCCACTGCAGATCGATCAGCAACACACTGTCCCTCGACGGGCCAAGGCACCAGTTTATGCAATCAACATACCGGCGATGGTTTTCCAACATCGCCCCTTGGCAGGTCGTAGCCAATAGCCGCTCAACCCTCGTCAAGGTGAACGTCGCCGTCCTGATCCAGACACCTTCGCCGCGTTACGACAGGTTTTGTGGGTTTGAGTATCGGTTGCTCGTCAGTAAATGTCACCCACCACTTCTCGGCAGATTCCTCGAGGTGAGTACGCCATGCGAAAGCGCCGTATCATCGATCACGACAAGCAGCTCGTTATGAGTGTCATATCAACTGCTGATGGGCGTCAGGAAGGCAGCATCAGCGTAGGCACGACGGGTTGCCGTCGCATAACAGACGCCAACCAGTTTGGTCGGGGCCGTCGCTTCGCAAAAGGCGCAAGATCACATCCACCATAATGTACAACACCGACCACACTGTCGTCTTCGTCATTGATAACCGGGTAATCGTGTGTGCGCGCGGGGCCATAAGATCACGCACTTAGCGAGCGTAGTCTCGGGTTCTACCCAGTTTCGACTTTGCGCTCTGGGGACCAATGGCATGCTCGACGTCCTGCGCTGAGGAAAATCGAGTAAAATTCGATCCAGTGCATCAGCGAACAAGTTCCAATGCGGCAGGTCGCCGCTATCACGCGAGTCAGCGGATGATAACCGCGGCAGATCCTCGGCAGAAGGCGTCTCACATCCAGATCATGGATGGGGTTCGGATTGCGCAAGG
>Ga0163217_1111341_pt1 | contig 19864 bp, 16 predicted proteins | sample SynspAceP_FD_185933 | JGI IMG/M metagenome (GOLD analysis project Ga0163217, IMG submission 185933) | Saline lake microbial communities from Ace Lake in Antarctica - Synechococcus sp. Ace-P (PacBio error correction) | ecosystem: Environmental > Aquatic > Non-marine Saline and Alkaline > Saline ...
CAAGTAACATCCTGATCTTGTGCACCATGGCTGGAAACAGCGCGTACCCTTCAAGCGCCACAAAGGCTACACAATTACTGATCTCAGTCCTGACGCGGCACCATGTACGACTACACCCAGCCGCACCAAGCACACACACATCCTCGCATAAATTTGGAGCGATCGGAACAGATGATGATTTACTATAAGACATCCTGAACTGCATGCGCACTGATCGTGGACTGCCCACTGGGTAGCATCAGGTCAGTATTGTCAGCCGCGGTGACAGGCCAGCATAGCTCAAGCGCAAGAACCGAAATCAAATCTCCGCCATACTCCACAAAACCACAGCGAATCGCTAATTATCGACAATGGTCGTACTTAACGAAGCTAATTACGAGCTCGCGATTTGCGAGCGAGAAAGAGCACAACGAAGAGGCTCACCAGCTGGCTCCAGCATATGGAGGCGGAACACACCCATTGGAGCTGGATCTGCTTTGTTTCTGACCCGCGCGGGTAGGGCGCTAGGCCACCGTATTTCAGCGGCCTGCACCTTGAACACCGCCTTGCACGTCGCACAACCTCGTCATAATGGAATAAGATATTGGCATCGGCAAAAGGCACAGCGACTTGCCCCCCCGGCGATGTGCGTTGCCCGCACTTCCACCCATCCTGGCCTAGATCGTGCGACCGTACAAAAAAAAACCCTGACCAGCGACCTATGCGGATCAGGGTTTAAAAACAGAAAAATCGAAAAATACTCACCACAGGGTCAACACAAGGCCAATACCGATGTCTAGACACACAGTTGCCGGGCACAAATAGCTCCCATGGCATTGTCCGCGCAAAAGCGAGCGCGAAAGCAGCCCGCGATGACAAGGCCACGCGTTAGCCACTATGTAGGGGCATCAGCGAGCGAACCAGCAGCATAAGGTGCCTTCAGACCCGAGCTGAGACAGCAGTAGACCACGGTACTCCCAGGGATCGTCAGATCGCCGCGCTTGCGGGGTGTGCGGTGGTTGAACCCGAGGCGGGTATGCTTTGGGGTGGGTGGTACGACTAATTCCCGACTGAAAGACAATTATATATATAAGACCGAAGTCGTATACATTTGTATCGAGAGAAAATGTGAAGAGCAGGTCTCGAGGGAGAGCAGAAGCGTCAAACAGACTTAAGGTGCTTTTTGTCTTTATCAGAGGAGATGCCGCTTGCTGGAAAGCGAGTAAGGAGTTTAGCTCATCCCGGCCATAACAGTTCGTCACATGTCCCCACGGCCTTGCTAGCGCGGGGGTTCAAGGCGGGCGCGGTTCGGTGTAGGATGCCTATGGCCAAGTCCACAGCTCGCGCTCGCGAACTCAGACCCGGTTCCACCCATCTCCAACGCGCGTGGCGTCCCGGGTGGCAAACACGCGCTGCGCCGCGGTGCTGAACGGTCGTGGATGTCGACCATTGGCGCTTCCGACCGCCTCGCTCGCCGTGGTAATCACTGCAAAAACCGTCCTGCGCACTTGGTTGCGACATTGAGCGTTCACAAGCGGAAAACACTACCAGCAATCGGCTGGCTTTCGAAGAAACACATCAGTGCTCGGCCCGGACTTCAAGGCGGATGTAATACGGTTTGTTTGACTCAGCCGTGCCTTCGGGTCGCAGACCCACTCGGTACCAACCGCAGCCAATGGACCTAGGCAAGACGAGGTCTTTACACCAGGGCCTCGCTCAACAGAAAGGGTGTGGTGGATATGACTTCCTCAATGGTTCGCATTGAGTCACGTAGTCTGTACCGACGCCGGCCTGAGGTATTGGGCCATCACGTGGGCCTGAAGCTCCGAGTGCGGCGCGTAAACACGGCGGCGATGGCAGAGCAGCGCTGATAACGAGGCATGCCGTTGCGTCAAGTTTTACGCCGGGCAGCAATGAACGCGCGTGGTAGAGCGCCACGCTCTATAGTCGCAACCTTGCGGATCACCTCACGCTGAGGGCCGGCCATATCGGCCCCAGCGAGGCGCTTTGCCCAATGGAGGCGCAATACCACATAGCGCACGGTCTGGTCGCGGTAGATGAATAGCGTCCCGCACATGGATCAACGTCCAGCATTGATTACACTAACACATTTCTTTTGACCCTGAAATGGGATAATTATCGTTCTGTAATGCACGAATACAGTAATTATCAAAGTTACCTGCATATGCACGTAACTTATACTCAAGTACTCTCGGCGCCGCTAGGGCAGCTCGCTGATTGACGCTGCTTTTTTTCCTCGCGTGTTTTCCGCAGCGCTTTGCCCAGCCCGCGCTGGACCATAATGAGCAGGCGGCTTGTCTTCCTTGAACTCTGTGGTTAGCTGATGTGGAAGCACCGCATACATTTCCTGGTTGCGACTCCGTTGGCGACAGCAATGAGAGCGCCGGGCATCTTTGATGGCGACTATCTCTGGTGGTTTAACCGCGCGGGTGAAGGAGCAGAAGCGCATTATCGTGATTGCGGCGAATTCACGGTGAGCGCTGTAAACTAAAGCACACTTGTGTGGCCATGCCGCGGTGGACGAGGTAGTGCTCAATGAGGCGGAGAACCCCAAGTACCCGCCGGTGTACGCATGGAAGGCGATGAGCTGCTGACTGGGGTGTGGTGAATATTCATATACACGGGCACCTGTGTCGGTCAACCTGCCGGCCTAATCTAGCCCGGTCGTATGCCGCTTGCACGGCGGAGTTCTTTTGCTCAATCTAGGAGGAAATCGCTGCAACATCTTTCTAACTGTACCTGCCTGCAGGGCTTGTTTCTGGAGCTCGTAGATCTTGCGCGCAGCTCTAGATGCGCTGATTGGGGTGCTGAGCAAAAGCGACTCTAAGTGAGCGGTTTGAAACGGCTAACGTAAATCGTAGAGTCCGAGTCAGGCAACCTTACTCGCAACTGGCGACCGCAGACAGCTCCGCGTACTCAGCCTTCCAGAGAAAACCTCAGCACACGCGGCTTAAGGCCAGGCGGATGAAGGCTTGTTATTGCAACAAAAGAACCTACCCTGGCAGGTAGAATCATTCGGCCAAGCTTCCGTTGCTGATTGGGTCGGAGGGAACTGGCCAGTCGAGCCAGCGCAAAACCTTCTTGGCAAGCACTAAATCCGAGTCCAGGGGGTCTCTGAGCGAGTCTGACGTGGGAAGCTACGGACACGGTGCCGTCCTATACGATTACTCACAGCCTTCCCTGGAAGGGCCTATATCATGGCTTGGCCTGGAAAAAGAAAGCCACCGCTCGCGGCCACGTGGTCAGCGCGTTCTCCACAGGTAGGATCCTCGGTTGCGTCTGATGTGAGACTGATATCGTTCTTGGATGCCTGGCACAGTGAATAATCGCCTGGCTCTTGGTCGTTAGTTTTAGCCGAGCATAGCGGGCCCCTAACAGCGCGCCCTTATCACTACCTTCCTTGGGAGATAACCTACGGGAATGGATAGCGGCCTCCTTACAGCCCACGAACCTGCCTAAGCAGCGTAGTCGAGACCCTGAGCAGAGACACCAAAGGTCCGCGGTGATGAGGTGCAGATGAGTCTCACCCGAGTCAGTTCGCGACCAGACACACAGTCTCTGTACGAGAGACAGGTCAGGCTTATAATCTCGTGCGAGCGGATAGCTGATCCTAGTCACGCAAAAACCATATGCCATCTCAATGCTCGATAACTAGGACTCCGATGCTGCGCCTAGTGAGGCAAGGTCATTCCCCCATAGAAGTACGTTTTTCTAACTTCCAGCATGAAAAACAGCAGGCTGGCAGTCGCCGATGGACAGATGATCCGAGACATCTGCGCTCTTTGATCTTCTGACATGGCTATTATCAAGTACGGACCAGGGCCCCCGAAGAACCATTATGTGCCTTGGTCGTGATGGAGCACCATATCGGTGGTCTCTATCGCCACCTTATTATGCACGCCTGACATTCGATGAGAGAGCTGCGAAGGTATAATATAGGAGTCCGTGACGCTGCGTCTTTAAGCCTTATCCAACGAGGCAGGCACTACTCCACAACGGAGATTACTGTGTTGATGTCTCAATGAAGGTCTTATGAGCATTTTATAAGTCTGCGGCTTCTAACTGTTCGTAAGACGCATATGCTTCGCACACGAGCGCTCACAATTAGGTAGCTCACCGCAGCTGGCCTTCGAAAGGTACGATGCACAATCCGTATGGAGAATGCTAGCAATAGGAACGAGACAGCGCACACACGGTCGGGTCTATTCTGGACCCTAATACCACACAATCGGAGATACCTGTATTCTGCCATCTGAATCATCGACATGCGAGAGCCCATCCGTACTCGCTATAGATGAGTCTGAGATTTTTGACATGCTGGTCTCGACGCTACGAGCCCACGAGCATCCTGAGGTAGTTACATTGGCCAGGCAAAAAACTACACGGCATCGTTGAAAGACCATCACAGAAGGGATTCGCACGATGTTTGAGAGCGATTATCTATAGCAAATGTTGCCGTAAGGAAAGCCCGCCTAGGTAAACATAAAAACTACCAGACAAAGATATCCTGGTCTGGGCTTCGAGATGTCTCTTACTTGCGTCACTTTTCCAGATTATCGCAGTGTCATCAGGACATTAACTTCACGGAGAAAATTCTCTGTGGCGACCTTGGATAGTTATTCCTTCAAACGGGCTTTCGGGTATTTTTCACGTCGTCTTGGCCGGTGAGATAGGCGGCTCGAGTCACCTCCCGCTACACGCCTAATATCGTAAGCAGCGCGCATTTGGAGCGTTCGTCTCTGGCTCAAACTGAAAATCCGAACGGGATCGAAACAGCCAAGAATACTAACACTAGGCTTCAAAGTCGCTCGTGATCGTCATGGCTGATTACGGTCTCGCCTAAGAGGCCGATCTTGAATGACCTGCGGCCCGACGCTAAAATGCATAGCAGGTTCAACAAATGCTCAAGCACAAAGATGCAGGATCCCTAACCATGGGAAAATGCAAAGGCTGCTACGGAGCATATGAAATCCGATCTTGTCCGCAATTCATAAAGGAACATTTTTAGGGTAATGCGCCCGAGGCCGATGAGCATGAGTAATAATCATGCCGCAAGACTCGGGTATCATCCACCCACTGGCTAGAAATTGAAAGGGATGCCTTGCAGCCTCACCCATTATCTAGTCCTGCGCTTGATTACGACGATGAGCGAACGGGGCAAGGTGCGCAGAGCAAAACGATATCGGGCCAGAACAGGTACAATCCTGCTGGATGAGTACAGCGCTATTCCGCTAGATGGCGTGCTGCTGTCCTGAAATAAAGCTCTTGAGATGGTAATGACTCTTGTGCCCGCTCTCGAAGGATACTTCTCATCATGCGTGTGTGTATCACGTTCTGGCCAGCCGGGCCGCTTCTAGACGAATTGCAACCTCTAACCAAGTGCATTTTTTCATCGACCAGGGTATTTGCGGAGACGACATGCGCTCCAGATTGATCAGGGAATCGATTAAAGTCACCCTGCAGCCGGTTTGAGAAAGAACAATGGAAACCGTCTTGGAAGCCAGCGGAGGGAATTCTAGAAGTTTCCTCGGTCATGGCATACGCCACAGGGTTGCACAGATACACTATTTAAGGATCAATGACGAAATCAAGCTGAGGAGCTATTTTGTTGGTGAAAGCCTTCCTGACAGAGCTGCGTGGGAAATCCACGTTACCGCCTTACTCTCCTGGAGGTTGCCAAGACAAGAGTCCTGGACCGGGACATCGGGCCGCGCCTAAGATGGGTCAACTCAAATGTCGTCTGATCACATCACTGCCTTGGGTGCCCAACTTACTCGCCATCGTCGGCACACACTTGGAGGATTATAATCGCGCCTACATTCCGGCTACCCCACAATTCCTCTAGTGCCAGAAGAGGTTTTGAAAGCTACTTGTCACCGGATGGTAAATGTCGAAACAGGGGGTAATTGATGCTCACGCGCACAGGTGTCAAGTACGGAATACCAGCTTATAGATGCATTAACTCTACAAAAATTGATCCCGGCTTTGGTATTGCCCGAACACACAACGACTAAACGCGCCGTGTAAGCAGACGGCATTTGGTTTGGGCAAAGAGAGAGGAGTTCATAAAACAATAGAAGCGGAGGAGCAGGATTTCGAATATCAGCGCAACTTCAGAATGCGCGTTCTTAGAAGGCGTACAGTAGATTCATCATACGCGCGCCAAGTTAAATAACACCAAGCCAATGGACCTGAGCCCCAACGCTAGTATGCGAGATGACAGCGCTATTATCGTAAGCGCCTAATGGTGACGTTGAAGCATGGTGAGACGCTCGGTGTCCTGTCGAGGTGCCTGCGGGATTCCCGCCGAGTAGAGATCTCGGACCACTTTTTCTGTTTGCATTCCAGGTCAACTCGCGAATACACCTTAAATCATAACTGGGATTCGGAGCATCTTAGCTCAAATTTGCGAGCGACATTGCATTCGATTTGGCAGGAGAGCCGACCGCAGCTGACTTAGCGGTGGTGTTAAAGCCGGGAAATCCCAGCTCAACACCCCTATCGACCAAGAGGTATCCTCGACAATCATTCATGGCGGTCGCAAGCGTTTATGCCATTTTTGACGGCTGGCTTAAAGATCTTGGCATCGCGAACGATTCCTCGTTGGCATGTAGGTCGTGGACAATCCATATCAGTAATTAATATCCATCATTGAGTAAGCTTACACTCGAGCTTAATTGAGGCGACTTCCGTTAGTATGGCGCGACTACGAGATAGGAGATTTTCGCTGTCGGAGCTCTCCCGCGACTGCAGAGATATATCGCTTGTATAGCTCACGGGCCGCCGGGGCTTCTCACAGCACGTTTAGGCGGTCGGTAACTCTACATCTGTGGTGAATATGTGGGAATTATCAAGTGTTATAAGAAGGGCTTGATGAACCTGCGAAACAAGAAACGTAGGTCGAACGAGATAATCCCGCCTGAAGGTCTGTCCAAATATTCAATTTTTTCCTGAAGCTGTCATTCAGATATGAAATCCGAGCTTTCGATCAATGGCAGTTTGGATAAAAACCCTCCAGCGCATGACCATCCTCATTCAGACCTATTGCAGAGATGCGTAACTTTTATAAGTTTCAATAACTAGCGGTATGCGTAGATGAGGGCCATGCAGCATCGGGAGGGCGAGGTGTGAGTCTTATATGGGCGTCCGTCGTCGTTAAAAGAACGGTCGTGTTGTTTGCTGGGTTACCACGATAGAGCACAAAACCGAGAAAAGGGCGCCGGAGAGTCTGTCGTCGTCCTGAGCTAGCATGAACACTGCGTTGGAAATTTTGCGATATAAAATTATTCAGTAACTATCAGAAAGCGGCTAGATCACACGAGCATTCTAGGGCTTCCTTTTTCGAGCAAAAGTTACCTGCGCCATATGAACAGCCAAATGACCCCGCTGACCACCTGCTTCGGCTGGAAAAGAGCGCGAATAGCGAGAGCTCAAAAGGAGAGCTTTCCTTGGCTATCGACTCATGCTCGCGAGTGTGTAAGACCGTTCAGATCAAAGTGGATGCCCTTTTTTAGCGTGTCTAGTTGCTCATCAAGAGATTAATCATCCATTATGATTCTGCCTAGTCCAATCCGGTTATGGGGAGTGCACTTGGCGAATTAAATGAGACGCCACCGAGAGCCAACTTTATGAGACAACTAATTGCTCGACGTCTTTGTAGAATCAACGTATGGGCCTCGCCCTCACGATCTATACTCTTAAAAATGGCAGTCTATCAAACATACCAGCATGGGATCGCACAGGTCTATGTCGAGCATAGAATCGCAACGAGAGATCTCAGAGTCGTGTTATTGAACGAAATATCCCAGGCAAATGACCCACACTTACATCAAAATCGCACACGTGCAACGGAGTCCATATTGTCCTCTGGCAGACATCCAGTATGCTTCAGGGGCCCGGCGAAAAATTCGCAGGAGATGCGCATATCCGATTCAAATCACCGAGCAGGTCGTCCCGTTGTATGTGAAAATCCCGAAGGTACTGTCGGACGGCCCCCGCAATGCCAACTATTCTACGTGCGCTAACTGGGCCACCGTTCTAGGTGAAAAAAACGTTGCGGACGAGGAAGCGCGATTGCGCGCTGTACGTGTTGGCAGCTGGGTATACTAAGCCACACGCTGCCCAGGATGCACACTAAGCCGGTGATGCATGAGTTTTTCGCTGCGCGCTATACATAGTACAAGCGACATGTGTACAGCAATCGGCAGCGAGCTGACCAACGAGAGTGCAGGGCCCTGCTGTTAGTCACGTTCCGGAGCAGACGCCGGACATTGCAGTGTCGGAACTGGGGAGCACAGATCCTTAGTTATGCCATTATATCTCTCCATCCAAGACGAATCAATGAGGCAAGCGCGAGTTACTAGCTAAGGACACTGGAACTGAGGGAAGTCCTCTCAGGCGTTATTCGCAAAATTATCAACTAAGATGCCCCTCTAGATAAAGTAAGCATCTCGCGCGATGCCATAGTACGTAGTAACGAAAGAGGGGACGCGGTTGCCCCGTTATGACGGAGCATCAGGCCGTCACACTGGCCTCATTCACAACACGTACCTAGCGGGCCGGAAGAATTCGCACGCTATGGCAAATACAAGTGCCGCGCACTAGCGTGATCGAAACATCAGCACGATGGTTGAAAAGGAAAAGAACCTGGGTGCTCCGTGCGGAAGACGACCAAGCTTTTAGAGACATTAGCCCGAATTGCTACTCCGTAACCGAAACGCGAGTTCGAGACCTGAAAATGCGCTGGAGTGTGAACACGAGCCTCGTAGTGGAAGGTAGTCTCCATAGCAACCCCAAACCCCGCCAGCTAGCCCTATTGGCAATTACTGTCCAAGCTGAGTACAACCGGTGGGTTAAAAGGGCGGATGAGATCTCGCGCTGGCGTATACTGCACATTCTGCTGTGTCACGGAGGGCGATGTCCTAGGTCGCATAGTCCTGCCGCCTACAACTTTCGTTCCTCGCCCATTCTCTGTCGCACTCAGATCCCCATCACCTGCATGACTTTAAATGAGGGACCCCTGGGCGACTGCCACTATCGCTGCGCAGACTAGAATCAGCAGTGTGTAATTCTCACGTGCAAGGACACATTATAGGCACGCGTGGTTTCATTATCGAGGGACCTCAGCATGACACTCCTGCCTCGCAGCAACTCTTCACACCCGCGAGGTATCCGCCCAGTTTCCCATCAAACGCCGCATGTGTTCTCCAGAGGACGCTTCATCGCGTTCTTATGCCATTTCGTCTCAGTGTCTTTCCGCCTTTTTACGATCTGCACCACAGCCGCCAGACTCGCTTTCGAGACAGCTGAGTACTGGCACGCTCACTTCACGCACCTCGTTAAAGGTATAGAAATATCGCAGGGTGGCTTCGATGTCCTTTAGTCCAGGTGTGTTACCGCCTTACGCTGGCATTTTGCCAAAAGCGTTTACCCTCACAACTTGGCTCGCCGCGCTATCTTCACTTCTTAAGAAGTCGAAGAGACACATGCCGTTCACATTTAGCGCGGTGACACCGGCATATCCTTCCGAAATCGCGCTGTCTGAGGTCATGCTCAACCCAAGCCAACGCTTTGCATGAGCTCTTGCTCTTCCAAGGGCCTCGGTCTTTGTTGGGCATGGTGGTCCAAATACCCGCTAATCCACTGCGCCAAGCTTTGCGTTAGGAGATCAGCATTGCGATTGCTAGTTGGTCTCATTCTGTGGGTAGGGCCCTAAGTCTCGATGGAGTCCCGGGACATTTTTGTCAGTCTTGTGCCTGCGGCCTTCGACACGAGGCGTGTCACACGTGATGAGACTCGCAATCAAGCGGCGCTACAATGCGAGCGTGATTTGCCGCTCTTGCTTGAAGGACCAAGGTGGGTTGCACATGCCATCTAGGTAGTTGGGACGTAAGTCTAGCATTGCACCTGGGGCGCCCACTCATCTGAGAGTGGGCTTTCTCACGGGTTGGGTATATCAACTAAGCATATCGCGATAGAGCCCAAGGCCCTCGAAACTCAACTGTGTAGGGGACTAACTTCGTGAACACGTTGACGTGATAGCCCGTTCACGAATGTTGTCCGCATTTGTCGGTCCGCCCCCGCCGCCGAACAACACGAACAATTGCAGCGTGGGCTGTGGCCGACACGCCACAACGTGCAGGTCGGTAATTTTGGCATCGCCAGGTTTTTCAACCAGCTCGCGAATTTCATCTGCAACATGAATGCGTGCGGTTTGGTCGAGATAGTAACGCGCCAGGCTCCGCTACCATCCAGGCTCCAGGCCCATCGTGCGATTACAATCCGGCCCACGATAACCATGGCTGGCACTCCGAGGCCAGATCCAAGCGGTAGCGGCCAGGCGGAGCCAGGGGCAGCGATGAGTCGAAAGAGACGACGATCCAGGGCATCGGCAATCACATGGATATACGCTGACGCTGAGGTTTGTTATCACCTCCGTGAGGACTATGATCGTGAGTCGCCCGAGTCCAATAGATTTCGAGATGATCGGCTGACGAGTGGCCATGGCTGTGACACCTGAGTGGGCCAACAAACAAGCCCATCTCACTCTATGTTGATACCCTAGGCCAACGACTGTGGCAATGAGCTTGCCAGCCCCGAACTGGGCGCAGTAGGCCTGTAAGCACCTAGTGCGAATTACGTGAATCTAACCAGCCATATTCCCTAGGTAGGCCAATTGCTCACCCAGAGATAATACGCCGCCTAGAAGGTTATAGCCACCACAGTTCTCCCTATTGGGCCCGGTGCCAAAAACTGAAAGCGAGGTGCTGGATGCAATGACGCTTGGCATACGCATAAGCCTAGACTGCATCGCCAAGCCCCACCCCGACATGGGTAGCCATATGAAGTCCATCCGGCTAGCAAGCCATAGACCCAATGCTCAAATGTACCCGCAGCATCATCGACTCAAGACACCAATCACGTTAAGGTACTGTCACAACCTTAGCGAGGTAGGCGGGCTTTAGCTACTTCCCACGGCAGTGCGCCTTACCGAGGCCGAAACGATTACACGTGCGCTTGTCGTAGACCATGGCGCTCAGTGTGCTGTGGGCACATGGAATAGGGGGAGAGTTCAGGCCTGCCTTTCTCACTTGGATATCAGCGGTCTCGAGGGCGTCGAGGAAGCTCTTCGACAGCCCTGCTACGTGCCTCATCGCTGAGAGTGGGCTTCAGCAACCCTGCGCTCCGCCCTGGCGGTCATCCCTCATGCACTTGTCTCAGCAAGAATAAACCTGTTTGATGAAGGCCCGCCCGCTCAGAGTGGCAGTCTCACGCAGATGAAGCGAGTTTTGGCACAGTCATAATCTGAACTTCGCAAGGTCGCTCGGAGAGCTGACGGCCGCCAGCCATCGCACGCCATAGCGATGCGTTTCACGGACGCTTTATAAGACACCTCGCAGCAATACGCGTGTAATTTGATGCCTACAGTAACTGCCGCTAAGGTCCCTTCTATATCTTAACCCTTACCTATGCGAATGGGGGGATTTGGGCATACCCGCCCCCCTATAGCACAAGAAGCGCGTAAGAATTCGATCGAGTGTGGTGGGTACGCAAGCGACCGAACTGCCACGCGGCTCGCGTCGACCCCGACAAGAAAGACATATTAAAGAGGGACGAGAAAGTGAGTCTATGTCCCTAGACCACGCTTTGTTGTAAATCAGATAGGGCAAAACGGTTATTTCTCAGCTGAATAGTTCACTAGTCCTTCAAGATACAAAGCGACGGCTGTGTTATTGCACGGAGCGCAATGCCCAAGCCTTTGTAAACGATGGGTGAACCCTATCATCAGATAAAAAACACCTCCTGCAACGCCCAACGGCGTCTGGCCTTTAAGCCAGCAATTTTACGTCTCATTTACCATCGCGACATCTAGCCGTGACACGTTGATGCGGTAATCCTTCGTCAAGCACTGGTGGCGATCTTCCGAAAGTCTCATCCCATCAGTCGAGGCTCCATTCGATCCGCGATCCAAATGGGCATTAGGAAACGAGTGTACGCGATAGACACTCTATGCGCCTGAGATCCCGCCGGACTGATAGGTACTCGCGACAGTTAAAGGAAGCGCACATTGCGGGAGCTGGGCAATTGCAGCAAAAGCTTAAAACATATGCACATCATGCGACACGCTAGCGTCCATATTATTATTTCAGTGGTCATTTAAAACACGTGAACTTCTAACTTGTGTCGCAAGTAGATCTAAGGGAATCAGACGGTAGTTGACACCCGGCCCACCAAGTCTATACGGCGAGTTTCGGCGGGAATAAGTTTGAAGCTCGCGGTATATTTAAATGCGTTGACCTTGGCATCGGCAAACCTGCCGACGCAATTCCTTTTCATGAAGCCCATAGTCTCGGGTAACAAAGTGTCGAGAAGGTCCAGGCAGACTAGTCACGCGATGCTCTCATCAGGCGTCACGTGACAAGGGTGGCCGCCGTGCCCTGATTCACGACGCAGTGAGTGCAGTCGTCACGACATCTACGTAATATTTTACAGTATGCTGCCTGTCTTGCACCGAGTTGACACGGCACTACTGCGTCGCTCTCTATGGCAGTGCCATTTATGGGTATTTCGGATGGCTGTTGATAAAGTAGTGAGCCTAGAGAACATACAGTCGCTGCTTCGGATTATCCGGAGTTGGCTTCGATGCCCCACCTCCCTAAATGCGCCAGGCCAGTACCCGGCAGGTAGTCCAGCGCCCATACCGAGATTAACTCCGAAGCGCAGTTGCCGGTGTGATAGGGCGCGAACTCAGAGCGTCTGGTAACTTCTCAGATGGCAGGGCCACCGCGTCAGCGTTCGCTCGCGAAGAGAGAGTTGCAATATAGCGCAGTCATGCAAGTATGAATGATCCGATGAATTCCTAGACTGGCGCAATTTAAGTCAGCTAATGCCGAAGAACTGTGGGAATCGCTAGCAATGACGATGATGCCATCCTATATGAGCCAGAGGGGTACAAATGAATGTTTCAGTCGATCCCCGGGTATGCCTCCTCGAAGGAATATTCCGTCAAGCGGAGATGGCCAGCTGTTGAGCCGCAGCTCGACGCATTAACACGGGTAAATAGACTAAACCCTGAAATACCAACGACGCGAAGCCGCTAGCTGCTCTAGATGACTCCGCTGAGATCCCACCGTCCACCCAGCCGTCTAGCGTATCGCAGCGCTTTCAACCCAACACCGCTTCTGTGTCGCGGCCCAAATCCGCCAATACTAATGGAATGAGACATAGCCACGGGGAAGTCAGAGTCGTGTGAGACTTCCAACCTCAATCCCACTGCCAGCGCTTGTACGACTACATCAGACTCGCTTAAGTGCCATTCTTTAACATCTACAAGAAAGTATAGGAGTTGCGGCCACATGCCCCGAAGTTAACCCCCGCCACAGCTCGAAAATATCGCAGCGCCGATCACCGACAGGCCATCGTTCACGAGCCGCAATACGCACCGCATGCACGCTCGGCAAGATGGGGGGCCATCCACCAAAGACCAAGAACCAGCGCCCGCCCACCAGGAGCAAGCACCGGAAGCTAGCAACATTGGCCCATTGCCATGCAACAGTCCCGAAGCAGTTGCGCCACGCAAGAGAGTGGCAGGGCAGTGCCCACGGTCAGCATCCTACTAGCCAGGATAACGCGGCACGGCAATGGTTTTGGGCGTCACCGAAAGTTTTAGCGCAGCTTCATCCCACTATGACGCGATAATTTATATTTTGGTTCCTCATTTGGGGCGCAGGCGCAAGGACGCGCGCGTCATGAAAGCGCAGTGACACTACATCTAAGGAGGGAATGGGTGCACTGCGGCAAACACAAAGCCACCGTCTGAAATCACACCCTCGCGCCATAGGCAAGCTGCACTGGCAACACGGGAACACTCAATGACTTGCGAGCGAAAACGTCAGCCAGCCAGTAATCGCCATGCACACAAGTTGCCGCCTGTCGATAATAAATCGCTCCAGACATCTATGCGAGCTGGCAAAGACTAGAACCGAGACTGACGTATCTGGAAAACTCCGACACGCTTCAAAGGTAAAGCTGAACACCATTTGTGTCACCGTTAACACTGAACAGAGGGAGGTGCTCCGCATCAACTGCCATGTCCGCAGCAGTAACGATGGCTGGCAAGGGAAGAAGGGCTGGCGCACGCTGTCAGGAAGGTCACGAGACATAGGTCACTCCTACTCGCGGCCCCTATACGGCCATAAATGCGCTGCGTCTGTCGACTCTCGTTACTGTGGACACCTATGACCGTTCGGCATTTCCGTGAGCTTGAGGTCAGGCCCAGCTAGAGCAGCCCAATCAACAACCATTTTCACGCCTAGCATGAATTGGAGCAGACCAGGACCGGTCACGGCTTAATCGCAGATGGCATCTACGGGGCGCTTGACCGGGTCAGGTGGAGGCACACCGAGTACCTGTGATCCTGCTGAGCCTTCAGTCACTCGAACAACTACTTTGGATGCACCGACGACCATCTTCTTGATGGGCGCGCGCTATAGGGGAGTCTACATTCTATGTCCGCATCCGTACACATGTTTCCTGAGAGCAAGGAGCCGGCACAGCTTCACGCCACGGGCGTCACGATCAATATATAGCCCGCCGTTTTGATCAGTGAGCAGTGTATCTGTCTATCAATGGCATTCTAAATCTGCTAGCGTCATCAGGGCTTCGGCAGGGTCTAACATAAGGCCCCAGGGATCATGGAAAGTGGGTACCTTTCTCACGCAATAGCCTTCTCGTGGTGAGATGCCTCCATTGCGCTCGATGAGCGACACCAGCATTTTGCGATTCGGCGGCGTTTTGGCCCGCACGAGCCTTACGCACACCACATGGGCGCGAATCTCCCTCGCCTCGTGCTGACGGATCATCGACCAAGGTGGTCAGCCGCTCAGGCACAGTCGGTGAACGTGCTCAACAGTCCGAGGGTTGTGATACGATGACGATGTTCCAAGCCACAAATGCTCCCTGCTTCCCAAAAAGAGCGGTTACATACCGAGGCGCGGGTGTTGTGTCGTTCGGTGGCGGAGACGACGGAGCATGTATGGTGAGATTCGCCCCTGGATACACCCCCAGCGATTGATCGCGCGCTGCGAGAAGATTTCACGTGGCGGCCTAACTGATTTGGGCTTTTTCATAGACTCAGTAGTACCTTCACTCCGCGAGTGATTCCGAAAGCAGCGATGCGTCATGAAGAACCGTCGTTTCTGTTTATCTGGTGCACCTCGAGGGCACATCATCAAGTGCCCCGTCCTTTTCAGAGGCCGATAGTCGAGGGTACCTATCATTTTGCGTGAGGACCTTTCGTCGACGTCACAGCTAGAGCGGCACTCAGTCCTCTCGGGGCTCCCCACGCATCCCTTGGCTGTTGAGAGCTGCGTAAAAGTGGCGCAGCAGACACGGCCCAGAGACCGTTACATCCAATATCAAGAGAGGCACAAGGAGAGGCACTAACGTATACGTTCAATGAGGATTCGAGTGGACGGACGTGCTATTATGAGTAACCTACGCTACTGGCGATCGAGCGTCACAGAGGGAAATCCGTCAAGAATGATGCCAAAAGGAGTATTTTGAGACACATCAGCTCTGCGGCTTCCATTGGAAATGATAGCCAGCCGTAAGCACGATCGTTGGGTTTAATTTCAAACTGGTCGGTTAACGACCTCAAGACCGCGTCGTGTGGCTGAATCCTGACTATCTGACGAAGAATAATCGCGCGAGGAAAGCCAGATGAAAAAGGAATAAAGAAAGGTATGAGCGCAGCAATTCTTCAAGTGCCCTCTCGAGAACCGTTGCGCTGCGTTATGTGTCCTACCTCAGTCTTCGTGAGGGGAGCCTTTGCGTGTGCGATTCTAATCGGCCGAAGCCTGCTGCGAGGTGTCTCAGCCCTCAAACTCTTCGCGAGCTGTGGCCAGTTGCGACCTCTGCGATCTGGTCAGCTGAGATCACCTGCGAGGGACATGGTTTTCTACCGAATCCATCCCAGGATCTCGCGGAGTTGGCAAACAAGCGACGGTGATCGATAGCAGCCAGGCAGCACTGCGTGGAGCAAAAGCTGCCTGTTTACGCCGAGGAGCCAGACCCTCCCGTGGAATTGAGAGTACTGACCGAAGTATTCGAAAGCGCAACCCACTGCTGTGCGTATGACGACCGGCGATTTTCTCAGCTGAGAACATGGAGTTTGTGTACAGCCTCTATAGGTATTGGCCGAAGAATGGAGATATCAGATTAATCAGCTCTGTGTCGTCTCGCATATGGGCGGTGGGATCGGCGGCTGGGATTGGCCTGAATGTGGAATTAGCGAGCAGATCAAAACGTTACCTCTAGCGGAGCGGGGACGCACACTGCAACTGAGCTACGAGTTGCCCAAGCGGATCGGCTTGATACTCGTCGACATCGTCCACCGAGACTTGCAGCAAGAGCTCCGGTTCAGAGAATAGCACCGACGCTGACCATATAGCGTCGCAAGCAACATCGAGCTGGGAGCGTAGCCCTTGACGACGCGAGCGCAGACGTAAAATATCGAGTAGCTGTAGACCCAACCATGTGTAGCCACGTGTCGAGCACTCGGTCGAGAGCTGCGACGCTTAGTGTATGATCGAGGAGCCGATAGCAGGCGAAATGAAAAAAATGGATGGATACCGTTCAGTCCACACGCCTACCCATGATCAAGCCGCGTGAGCGTGCACCGTACTGTGACCGCGCTCGCGGCGAGAATAGCGAGCTCCGGGGAGCGCTGAACTCTCGACATGGGTGTTATACTACTGCTCACGGTAACTCATATTCGCACTCAGCGGGGCCCCCATGATCGAATCGGCGTCCCCACGCTCTGCGCGCGCACCTTACCAACACCGGCCATCAGCGGCAGCAGCTGACGACACATGCCATGCAAAGCGATCCGGTGCACCACCTAAACTTCTGCACCGGATTATGTGAGGTCACATTACGCAGCCTCGCGAAAGAAGGTACTATGGCATCGCCCACGGCAGCAATGAAACCACGACCCACGCTGTTGTACCCTTAGAGCAAAGAATAGTCCGCAGACGTTCTCGACTGACGCTCGGACCGTCGAGATGGTCCCCGAGAGTCCGTCGAGGGCGTGATCTAAGATATTCCGACCTCACGAGGGCTGGGCGACGGCAATCACAAGCCATCTTTCCTCTCGGCGGTGATAATAATGGACCACTGTCGAAATATTACGGTCAAGCAAGGCGTGCTACCGCTGGCATGGCCGTCCGCCTGACGAGCGTGATATTGCATTAGTGAGACCCCAGACACCTCAGTAATCCCGCCGATCATGACCGTTGCTTAGAGCCGCCGCTGACAGCGGGCCGCTGAAGGAGCTCTCAGATCCCTCTGGCTATGAAGAGCGGCCCCTGGTCTCGATGAACTACGAGAGACCGATCCCCGCTCGAAGAGCCATCGACACTCTCTCTGCGGGCCCCGATCGGCGTCAATGTAAATCTTCTGAAAGCGAGACTCAGTGAAACGGCTGTGGCGCCCCTGGGTTATGACAATGAGTGGGGCTATGCCACCGGACCGTGGAACTGGCGCCTCGTCGCCAGGCTATACCCCCCCCGGCAGGACCAATGAAAGCATGCCGCACTGGTACACCGGAATATCGGCCAATACTGGGTTATCACAGGGAATCCTATTGGGCCTTCGCACCTCACGGACGGAGCCCTAGGCTGCTGTTGTACTCCACTTCTATAATCCGGGTATGCCGCTGCAAATCGCGATGCTATTCCTGTCTATCCGATTATTCGGAGTGGGTGACCACCTGGTCCGGCGCTGGCTGGGGCACCGTAACCGCATGGCGCGCCTAGAAGTGGGCTATCACTTAGAAACCGTCGGTCACATATCTCCAGGTTGGAGCAGCCGCTAGGTCAATTCTGCTGAGCGATAGCTCGAGAACACGGCCAGTCCTAGACGCGGATAGCCACAGCACGACTGGGTCATTGACGTGAGTCTGATGGACGACTGTCGGGGATGCGCCAAGGGACCCAGCTAACACCAGATGAGCGCCAAGATGCGTCCCGTCAGAACACGTGGTTCCCGGCGACGCCACAGGCACACTGTAACAAATGGGGCTCCACATTCCTCGCTTCACGGGCTCCTGAGACAACACCCCGTCAAGGGCGTAGGGTTTTTTCCTCGTGGGGCTCTACTGGCCTTGTCGCTTCACGGGGCGCGGTTCTGGCATGGCAGTCGGTTTGTCAGTCAGAACTGACGAGCTCCACCTCGTTCGGCTCCGCAAGCATAACGCTCCCCTGAAGCAGGATCTGGGTAGGGCGAACAAGCCAAGCCCAAGTTTCGACTTATCGTGTCCTCCAGAGAGCCGGCGATCACAATCCCCGTCGGGTGGCCCGATGTTCTGTTTTGGGTGCGCGAGAATTGTCTGGTTCGTGTTCCGCCCTTCAGGTCTTTAGCCTCCATAAGCACGAAGGGTGGATTTCTGGGACGGTCGCGGATTCCTGGCGACTTGGGGTAATTGCTAGGCAATCCGCCATTTACGACTACACGAGTCTAACGTTCTTCTTACGTTCTTTAGTACGCGGCGTACTCTCCTGCAAAAACCCGCTAGGCCCGCCTAACACGGCTCTGACCTGAGGCCCGCCGCTCCTTAAGCGGTGTTTGCCGCCGAAGTCGCATGTCGGCTGCAAATCCACTGCTTGACCATCTTCAGCGTGGTCCTTGCCTCATGTATACGGCGGCCTCGTTGGTGTTTTGGCTCACTGTTACGCCGTCAACGGTCCCTCCCTCCGCAGAACTCTAATAGTGATCGTTCACGGCATCGCCGCAAGGCCAGGATGGTGTCTCGCTGGATGTTCAGGTTATTCCTAGCTACATGGGCCAATGCCACAATCGAGCACTGTGTTATGAGATCGGCACTTTTGCTGTCCCAGGCTGGGTTTTCCAGGTCTGGGAGGACGTAACACCACCTCATGGGTTTCGTTCCGGGAAGAAAAAAAACCGTTATAGCGTGCAAGATGTCACCCCATTCGACTTAGTAGCGTCGTTCTGCCGCCTACGGGCACCTTACTAAATCAGCCCAATGATATGTCCGGACAACGGCCTTGCACCCCTCCGTATTACCCGGGGGCGGCTGCTCCTGGCCGACCGGGAGTTAGCCGGTGCTTAGATCGTCACTTCACGTGGTATCTTAGCACTTGATTGTCGTCAACTCTTCTAGGAGCGAACCCCCAGGCTTTCTCCGCTGGTAAAGAGCCCGGCTTTACCATACCCATTATGGGCCGGGTCTTCCCGGCACGCGCGCGTGGCTGCCTTCCAGCTTCGGGCCCTGCGCAGATTACCTCACTGCTGGGCCTCCCCGTAAGAGGAGATCTGGCCGTGTCTCAGGTCCCAGTGTGGGGGATGCCATACCTCTCACCGAGACCCCCTAGACTATCGATCGGGGCCGTTGGTAAGCCCATTACCATTACAACCCAGCTATGAGTCGCAGGATTGGACCCATGGCTCGTTAACCCGGATTTCTCGCTTTCACAACCTATGGCATCGCGGGGCCGCGGCTGGGGCCAATTATGCCCCCGGTTTCAGCACCACTTTCGCAGCCTGTTAGGTCCCCAGGCATAGGTAGGGCTTATTCGCGTCTTTAACCATCACCCACGTCCGCCAGGTCTCCAGTAAAAAGCAGAGTCCTTGCCTTACCGTTCTCCTTCGACTTGGCATGTTGTCTTAATGCACCCGCGCCCCCCCCCCAGGGCGCATCTTCCGTCCCTGAAAAGCAGACGAGCCAAACTCCTCCACTATGTCCAATACTATAAACGTATAACTGTTTTTGACGGACGCATTAAGTCCTATCGCTCACTCTCGTATATCAAAAAAGAATCGTACGAGCTACGCCTCGCACAAA
>Ga0163217_1120077_pt1 | contig 19863 bp, 9 predicted proteins | sample SynspAceP_FD_185933 | JGI IMG/M metagenome (GOLD analysis project Ga0163217, IMG submission 185933) | Saline lake microbial communities from Ace Lake in Antarctica - Synechococcus sp. Ace-P (PacBio error correction) | ecosystem: Environmental > Aquatic > Non-marine Saline and Alkaline > Saline ...
GACAAAATAATGAATTTGAATGGTTGTTTAAAAAAAAAAAAAAAAAAATAAAATAAAAAAAGGAAGATGATCTGATATACAAATAATCACCAACGGCATATACCTTAGAACTGTTGAATTTAATGAACCACAGAAATAACATTGCACTATTTGATAAAATACTGATAAAAGTGGGAAAATGTAGAAAAACTCGACCATAATAACAAAGTATCATCTACCCAATAATCATATTATACCAACCGACATGTGGAAGCCTATCAGAATAGCGAGGAACTCCTGGTCAACCTTTAATTTTTAGAAAATGTAACTTTTGATTCTAACGCCAAATGAATGGTCAAAATGCTTTTTCTAACGAATTCAACATTGTACGAAAAACGCCGCCGTTCCCTCCCAACTGGAAGTAAGAGCTAACTAATTTCATCTCCCCATCAATTTGAATTCTCAACAATCAACCGCCTAGAAGTAGCTAAGACTCCTTACGGACTCGGTTTTCTAAACTGTCCAAATAATCAAATGTAGAAAATTGACCGCAATAATACAATTTCCCTCAATATAACTCATCCAATATGATGGCCAACAAATACTAAACACAACTTCAAGCGAGGTAATACAGACAATGCTTCCGCTACACTACTACAAATAATACTCATGAGTTTATATAATGATCATCATAAAACGATCTAAAAAATAATGCGCTAACAAAGTAAATACTACGGATGCACCAGATATGTAAAACATGGTAAACCGATACATTTTTTTGGGACAAATAAAGATTTAAATTGTCCACTATGTTCGAATGAAATCATTTGGAAGGGGTAACCATATCTTTAATGAACAAACGCCGGGGGTGATCGGGCCACTAACTCAGGAAGAGCCAGCCCTAAGAAATCTTATGATTTCATCTATGAACCAAAAAGAAACGGCAAGTTCCACCAATTTTAATTGAAAGTATTAGATCATAGAACTATGAGTTACCTACAGTATTATCAAATAATTGGCATTCTGTTTAATGAACTCACAGTTAATACACTGAATGCCTCATAAAACAATCAAATGCAGCACGTGGAGTTATCAAGTGCAAATAACCAATGAGTAAAGTTCGTCGATCAAATTTGGGTTCAATTCAACCAAAACAGTAAATGTAAGTAACGAAATAATTTCACTAAACATCGTTTCTGAAGGCCTTAGATGGTCAAGATATATCATCAGTTCTGTCAAATTCAAGTTCCCTTCAATCGGGGTTAAAAAATGGAAATACATGGCCTAATGTTTATTTACAACTGTGTCTGGGCTCTGAAAAATGAAACTCAAGAAGATTCAATTTTATAAAATGTTCCAGACCATTGAGCTATCTAATACAATAATGGAATTGGAAATCGATTAACCAGACTATTAAAAATAAACAATACAGGCAAACCTATTTGGAGTGTATCTATTGTCCAGCCCCTATAACTTCGTTGTTTTAGATCAAATTCACCTAACTTGCAGAGTAATAAAAGGAACAAAATTTAGTGGCAAAGGTTATTTCTATTCCCCAAAACTGACACCAATTCATCATACACGATTCCGCAATAAAATCGAATTTGGGGGAAAATCAATGATAAGAGAGAAAACCTTACACAATATACGTTAAAGACTAATTTAATATATTGGGCACCTTTAGATTTAAAAGCCTGGTATATGTTCTAACCCTATTATAAAGAAAATAGAAAATTCCCAACCTCCACGCTAATATCTCGGAACACAAGGGTTGGTTCTCAGGTTCGATTCGGGGTTCTCCTCAGGCAAAAGGCCACTAAGATTTTCAAAGCCATTCTTCATTATATTTCAACCTTAACTATCCTAATATCGGAAATGCATATATGTCATCTCGGCAATTCAAAAATCAATCAATAATTAGTGTTAAAAATTCACACTTCTGGGCTATTGCAATCTATCAGTACATCATTAAGCAGTTACAAAGCATAGTAAATGATTACCATAAGAAATATGTAACAATTGTCGCAAATTGACTATTAATTAATGAAAGAGGTCAAAAGATATAATACATTGTGATCAATTAGTTGACTTTGATTTTTAGTCTCATCTAATCTTGCAATATTTTTGGAAATAAAGTCCAGACTTTGGCGGAGAAAGTATTTTTAAGACTGACCAAAAAAACAGCGTGATAAGATAGAAATATTCTATAGATTCAAAGAATGTAGTTCCCCAAATTCGATACGAAACAAACCTAGACGAAGTTAAAATCTCAAGAGTAGACGTCCTTAGAAAACCCAAATATATAACTGAAAAATTTGAAGATGCCATTGCAAAGTTATTATTCGCTCGCATTCGCGGACGGTTAAATAATAATAAGCCGATGGTAAAATCAATATTATCGTATTCCATTCAATTCCGAAAATAAAATCGAATCCAATTAGTCAAAGAAATATTTTATCATTTGGGGAATATCTAACATGCTTGGAAAAATAACATGTTTCACAAAATTGCTACATCAAGGAAAAAACCTTCAATGACAGAATCGAGGTTGGAATGTTCATATACAGTATCCATACTAGAGAACTTCAAACTTCACCTCTGAAATGCAAATGAAAACACTTCTCACGCTATGGATTAAAATTGTCAAATCCCAAACTATACTTTCTTCAACAACTAAATAATATCAAGATAAATAGCGTGTTTTACTTGCACACTGTTCGTACTATTTCCAAAATTAGTTTCTCAACAAACGGCCAAAAGATAGAATAACGAGACCACGATAAGTATATTCTTACTCATAAAGGGTACTCGCCTCGCAGCTTCATAAGACAATACCTCAAGCTTATTAATCGATTAAAAAACAAAAAAAAACTGACTAATTCAGAATGCAAAAAAAAGGAGAACTCAAATATGGTTATCAAATCAAAACAGACACATCAGCAAAGTTCTACCCCTGACCCTAGGTAAACTTATACCTAAACAGTACTACAATTTATGCAAATAATGGTGTTTTCGGGAAAAACAAATGAAAGTTGAAAAAGACTTCCATCAAAAAGATAAGGGAAACCATAGTTAAAAAAAATTACTAACTATAAATTTTACCACCGGCAGTTAGATAAATTTTGACCTGTCACGTGTTATCAAGAATCGATAGAAAAAACAAAAGGTTAACTGTTGAATTAAAGAGCAGTCGCCTCAGTAACTACGACACCTTCATATGATCTTTTGGGAATCACCGGGAATGAGCAGGGGGGGCAATGGCACATCACACAAGGTTCTGAAGATTAGTAAAGCGATATGGATGATGGGTTGATTGATCACAAATTAGCAAAAATATTTTAAAAGATGGAAAGAGACCCAATAGGTATCAACACACAAAATGCGACAATCAACCCAGAAGCAGACAATGGTTCGCAAGACAATGTGCCGGTATAGCGGCAAGGGTTGGAAAAAAATAAATAAAGAGTGGGGCTTGTAATATGCAAGAATAATGTCGTAAAGGATCTTTACCCAGATATTTACAATTGTGTTTATAACTAGCGGCTTGGACTAAAAAGAAAATTGGGCAACAAATAGGCAGATATTTGTCAATGATTTGGTTGGAGGTATTGACTATCAGAATAAAATGAATTATCGCGCCGCAATAAGTGTTTGTACCAATGGCTATTCTGGAAACTCGTGGGTACCCCTATTAAATATCCAGCGAGAAACAACAACGCATTGTTCAACCTATTTTGGACAAAGACTTCATTTAGCCAAAATTCAAAGAATGGAATAAATGCCTCTTCAATATAACACAACGACTCTGAATGAAATTATACTATACTTCCTGAACCTCTCTCAGTACCAACGTATGCTGGTACGGTGGGTAATGCTCTGTATCACGACTCCAGATGAAATACAATCAATAACTGAAAATCACTACTACAAATGTCATAGAAAGTCAAAAACCACATTGAATAGGGTACGGGGTTACTGAATATTCTTGAGATCTAATTAGTTCACAGGAACTTTTCAAAAAAAGAATACTATATCATTAAGCTCAGTACCCCGGACAAATAAGGCTAAAAAAATGTAATACTAAAGCGCTGTGAAACAATATCATATTGTTTATCAATCAGGTATGAAAACTTTTAAGAAGACCACCTTGGGGATCCCTACACAACCAGTTATTTTAACAATGAACAGCAAAATAATTGGAATAAAGAGAACCCAGTAATGCACAAAAAATAACGGAGTTTGGCACTAGTACAATAGATTCTTTATAGAAATCTTAACGAGAGTCAAAAAAAATACAAATGGAGGTTTACGCACGATTCAAGCAGAAGAACCCACTACTTTCACGCCCATTAATCCGCATAAATTTCTCGGTCTTTCAGATCACGTATCTAAAAAGAGAGTACTAGCTACGTATATTTCGCCGACAATATAATGAGTAAAATATAACAATCACAGTTCTGAAATTTAGCCTTGATACGATATTTTCGCCAACTACGCGATTATTCCCATATACACAGTTATACAAAATCCTACAGCTATAGCCAAGGGATATGTAGAAATTAAATATACTACATGATGATTCCAAGAGATAAAAAAATAATAACAACTTTATAGTACGGCTCCAAACTGGTAACAAACTGAACAAGAACTTGTCTCTATATGCCGTCGGGCAACACACACCCCTACAGTAGTAATCCAATCAAGTACACAGCATACAACAGGACAAAACAACCGAAGGAAATAGGTTTTATATAAAAAAATTCAAGATAACCCTCAAAGCCAAATGGGCCACCAATTTTACTACACATACAATTAGCAACCAAACAAACCTTCTAATACGGTATAGTGGAATATGCGCATTTAATACTATTAAGCACGTTACATAAGAATAGCACATTCAAGATAATGGTCTTCTGGCCATACCGTCACAAACAACAAGAAGTTCCCACAAATTCATTGTGAACAGAGGCTAAGTCTTTAACACCGGAAAAAAGGCCGTATTAAGAAATTTGAGTTCACAACTATCCAATCTCCATGATGGAAAAGTAACAAACTACAACAGACAAAATCCATCAGATACCCCCATGATCATAATTGAAATAACAGTTAACTTATCAATAAGAAAAAAGATTTAACATCAGTTAACTTAAAAGGGTACTCAAATACGGTTGATTTAATCATAAGTAGCGCTTTAAGAAACTATCTATGCAGGACTTAAAAAAAATTACATGGGAAAACGCATAACGATAATGATAAAGGGAAACCAAAGTTACCAAAGATGGAAATCCAGATAGATTAATGCAAATCAAAAATTAAGGATATACAAATCGAAGAATGAAACTTGGAAGACTAATGATTATCCGACCAAAAATCATGTTTCAGTCCAAATCATAAAAAAATGACTGAATCCTAGGTTAACCGAAATTTAATAATTTAATGATTGTGTAAAGCAAGTCCGGAACATAACTAGTAAAATATACCATAACTCGGATCAACGTTTCTTATTAGAAAAAAAGTTCAATGGAATTGGGGGAATCCCAATCCTAACCCATAATCCTCAAACTTATATAAACTATATACCGAAAATCTTCGTTCATTAATATTTATATTAGTGCCGAATTCCCCAATCAGTGAGAGATAAAACTAACACAAAAAGTACGCATCAGAAGTTATTATAAAGTAGAAACTTGACATAGTCGGGTTATTATCATTAATAGAACTGGTAATGTTTACATACACAAGTAATTTAATCCATAAACATACAATTGGGACTAAGTAGATCCATAAAGGCAGCTCAGAACTGGCTTAAGAAAAACGGAAGCAATTATTTCAGCCCTACTAATCGAAATAACCCAACAACAAATAAAGGAAACTAAATAAAGCCAGAAGCAAAAAATCACAGCACTTTGAGATGGAGATTAATAAGGATACATGAAACAATGATTCGAAAGTATTGGATCTCGATGAGCCGGCTATCACTTCCTTCTCGTTTCGAAAGACGGAAGGAAGATAACCAGAAAACAACACGGCACATCGTCTTCATGCCTTTCGAAATGAACTTCACAAAGCAGTCACACCAAAAAGTGAAGCACAAAAGCGACTTGCACATGAAATGAGAGGCTCCCAACAATTCAAACTTATTGATAGCAACCGGTGCCCCAGGATAAGTTAAACAGACTCCATAAAAAATGCCAGCTATCAAAAGCAGCTTGCCATTCAAGCCTACTGCAATATGACTAAACTACTTTACTTAAAAACTACCAAGTCTTATTAAAAAATAGACCACCCTTAATAAAAAGAATTCACAAAGATCTAAATTCACACAAGCCCTACGCTTCATTTCTTTACTAGTTCCTCACATAAACCTCACTTGAGCAGACTAATACAAAACCACCGAGAAGTGCATTTTGGCGTTCGGGCATACAAATGAAACACGCACTATTAACCCTACATGGAGTACATTCCCTTCAAACCATAGGGGCAGAACTCATAGTTACCTCACATTATGAGGCGAAACAAACGCCCTAAGCCGATTAAAAGAGATATAAGTGTAATAAACCAAAATCATAAATAAATATAAAAGACGATCGCTATCATAATAAATTCACCGTTCTCCAAAAACCCTCAAACCGCCTAAGGCATAAAAGTGGACAAAATGCATTCATAATGAAACTTGTCAAACAAACAAATCCGTGAGCGATAGAACGAAGGTAACTCAAATACATCGATAACAGAAATTAACCGCACCTAATCGCCCCAAAGCGAGTTCGAAAATCAAACATAGCCGCCTCTCAAGCAAAAATTGAAGCTACTTTTTCAGCTTACAGAGATATAAGTAATCTGGACGGTTAAGACCAATGCATCAGCCATTGCACTAGGTAAATTGAGAAATTTTGTGTGGGCAATGAAAAATACCTGCCGCATCCTCTCATATAGAGATAACGCAGAATAATACGAGATTAAACCGGGAACAGGTACTGTAAATGAAAAGACCCACTGGAAGCTGTGACCCTAAATCTATTCATAGCAAAATGAACCCACAATACTAAGCAGGCATTTGAATATTTTTTTTCCCCACACTGAACTAAGAGTTTGGGGAGAAAGGATATGATAAAATAACTCTAACGTTGATAACATAAGCCCCTCGAAAAGAACATCCATAATGAATGTATCCAAAATCAAGCGGGCACAAAAACCATCAACATAGGTCATACCCATTCACAGAATTCACAGCCGCATAGATACCTATGAAAATCAAAAACTAGGCACAATGTTAAGTAGAATTGTCTATAAAAACCACATTTGAAGAACGATTTCTCCTGGACAAAAATCTAACGAACAAAAAGTCTAACTAACTTCAATCCAGTCAGGAAATTGCAAGAAAATAAAACTACGTGATCCATGTAACAGTACACGTCATAGCCTTTGGTTGATATCGATCACAGTAATCCAACAAACACTTATTATTCCTCCGAAATAATCCATGTTAAGGTATGATCCACCCACTAATAATGCTAAAAATTATCCATAATGGAAGAACTGCAAAAAAAATGGGAATACTTAAGATACTTGTCTTCAAATGATAGTAAATGCTGGAAAGAACAAATACTCAAAGCCAGAAGTACTGGGCCTCTTACGGAAAGATCCAGTCATTAATTTTGGTGAAAAGAAAAAAATAGTAATGAAATAACCCTGCCCAACTTTTAATTACCAGCACAACTAGAAGATGCCCCGACATCGGAACAGTAAAACTTTTCCGGAATGCGTTTTGCCTGCAATCACATGGGATCCTCACTAATCATGGTCTAACCTAAAAACCGGCAAAACATCTAACTGGAAAAAACCCAGCAAGAAATAAATTTATCAGAAATGAGAGGAGCTGGCTCTGTGTTTGACCACCCTGGTTAGGATAGCCAAAGTTCCCGATCAAATAAAGAATAGATGGGGAATAAGCACTTACAGAAAAATACCCTCTAATAGAAAAGACATTAAAATAATTGTCCATAATGATTCTGCTATACAACCAACTCAAACAATAAGAATACAATTTTCATCTTTTTGATGGGGATCGCAATCAAATACATTTGGTGAGCCCCTTCCGGGAAAGCAATTAAAATTTCAAAAAAAGCACTGCAAAAGCACATAAAAGAAAATATAGCAGAATAAAATTCCAATTGCATTCATCAGAAAAGGCAACACAAGGATAAAAAATCCACCAAAAGAATTTAAACATAAAAACTCTAAACACCACTCACTAATCCCTCACTATATCATAAAGATACAGGTTTCATACCAATTGTGAAACACTTAAAGAACAGGAATCAACAGACCAACCTGGAAAAACCACTCAAGAAAAATAACTTCCCTCTAAAGCAGAATAAAACTCACAGTTCGATGCACAACTGAAACTCCAGAACCTATGAAAGGCATCAATATAAATAATGCGGCTTATTTCAGGCTGGCTATATATAAAAAGACACTCATCTCACACAAAGCCATAATTGAAACCAACATGAAGAATACAACTACCCACAGCATACAGAAGCTATTCTTATCAGGATATACCAACGATCATTCACTTTAAAGATAGACGTAAACAACAGAACGAAGTCACAATAAATCCCCTAGGTAAGTATCTAACACATTTTCATCAAACGCGCAAACTGAGAAAGTACAAGCTCATCCATTCAACGGGAAAACAACCAATCCTGGTTGTAAAACCAGTAAGTAAGAAACTAGATTCATTATAATCAACTGGACAAACCTATCGATCATACCCAATACACAAAGAACGAAAGAAAGGAACCTTAAGAATCAAAAATTAAAAAAAGAAAACCTACTTAACGGGCCTACAACAGAAGGACCACAGCTGGATCGATACGTTGTACTAGTGCTGGAAGCACTTGGATTACACTCAAACCACCTCAGAAGACCTTATAAAAGTCATCTTCCCAAAAATCACGACTCCTTGACCCTAAAGCTTCAACGGAACGCCACCAAAAAACGGGAATCAGATAGCACCATAATGCCATCAAAAGAACAAAAAATTTAAAAGGTACTTGAAAAGCAATTCACACAACTATAAACGAATACAGCCCATGCAACTAGCGAAAACTGGAAAAGATTATCAACTCCAACCAATCAGCAAATAGCTGATGAAATAGCCTGCACTCACAATATGCCCACAGAATCAACATTGACTGTGGTATCTAAAGGAAGCTTCAAATATTTAATGACCCAAAACTTAATTATCAGGCCAAAAGCAAAACCGAGCCTAATAAAAGATAACTCAATAAAAACAAAAAACCACATACAGTTACTAATAATTACCAAAAGGACAATGATTATAACTACCAGTATCTAGCAAAAATTAGGGGAGCGAAAATAGACACCGATTGTGAAAATGAAAGGGAGGAACTCTCGTTAACACAAGGAACACATTTTAACATGGAAACTAGATAAACACAATACTGCATCTAAGTAGTTCCGCTCGGGAAAAATATACAAATATTGCACATCAAGTAGGGTGCCGTTCCACGAAAAGAATCAACATAACAAACACACTTGCTTGACAATACAACGAATAATCAGAACCTCTGAAACAGGCTGAAAGGATCAAAATAACGCTTATACCCTAATAGATAGAATTAAGAGAGACGAATGTACTACTTAATATTAAGCAATTCGTCAACTTTCTCGAACCACCAACATCTAATCGCCTCTATAATCTTGATCCCACATGTACTCCTTAAATCACAACTCTTATCTTCACTAAAGACAATCACCTCATTCCTTTTCTAACCCGGGCGCCCTCCAATAACCACCACGTTTGGGGCCATTGCCCGTCGCTTGAAAGCGGCACAGTAGTAACCAAAACGGCATCATTGTACATAAAGAAGCCAAGTTTTTAAATATACACCCAAAACCTGGATTACATCGGGTAGAAGCAGTAAGTATAAAATTTATTTGTGACAGTGAATCAATCCCCAAAAGGCTGGAAAAAAAATGAACAACATGGAAGAGTGAAAAAGTATTTCCCAGCAATCGTCGAAATCTATTGGAAAATCATCAGTCTCAATGTCAAAAAAAGCTGAATTAATTAAAGCAGTTTCTCATTAACGGAAAGCCCCACCGGGAAAAAAGTGAATAGAAAACTTAGTTGAAATATTGGATCAAAAAACGAAGTAGACAAAATAATCCCAAACAAATCCAATTCAAATACGATAAATGCTGTCTTATCTAGTGCTGCCGTTAATCCCAAAGCGCAAAAAAATACATCTACTTCAAAACGGCTCCATTAGGCTCGTAAAACGACCAAATTAGGAAAAAGAGTAGAAACCATCGTTGAAAACATAGCTCGACAATACTCATTTCCAGTTGAAATCACTTATCCCTATACTTAGAAACTGCATACACACAGCCACCAATTATTTAGCTCCAGTACTTGTTCTGGATCTAATCCCCATCTTCAAAAGTAGAAAATGAAAAGCCCATTTACAACAACAATTACGCTTCAATTCGATTCAGCACTAGATTGATGTATAAAGTACTAAATTCACCATCAGAGGTCAGGCGAAACATCCAAAAACCACTAGCATTAAAATTTCACCTTGATAAGCAAATTCAGTCCCACCTTTTACATCTTTGATTCAATAGTCACATTTATACGCAAGTCATCTCCTACACACCACTTTTTTAAGAAGAGCCCCACCAACCGAATTTCCATAGTTTATCAACCACACTCAACGGGCAAAACATGCCCTCCTCCAAAAATCGGCGAGATAACAACCCTTTACACCTCGATCAGTTATAAAACCGACCACCATCTCCAAAAACTGATCCCAATAATATAGTAACCTCAATATGTCAATTTGTAGATGTGCATCCATACCTCAAAAAAATGTGTACTTCGAATCGATGTTTAGTAATTGTCGGAGATAACCATCTCTCAAGTGGAAAAACTCTCTATCCTTTTCATTAGAAATTTCTAAACTCTAAAAGTTAAAATCAGCCTAAAGGAATAATAGCCGCAGATCGGAACCGAAATCTAACATTATTTCGATGCGATACCTACTATATGAATGGACCAACCTGAAGTTATGAACCTCATAAGAACTAGACCTCACCAAATTCACCCAAAAGTATACACCCTGCGCAGCTTCTCCACCCCAACACTAAACGATATCAAAACACACATTAACAAAATGGTCCATCACACAAATGATTTATATCACATATTGCAAAGTTCCTAAGACATAATCATCCTGTAAAAATATACAACCCACGAGCTCAGAGATAAGAGTCAAACTTAAGTTCCTAAGCTCACTTGTCACATCCTCATTTAATTCAATCTTTAAGAACTCTTAATCCCTCAACTTCAAATCAAACACGTACTGAAAAGGAGTGATGTGAACATGTCAATGGCTAGCATTGCCTCATAAAACTATCTCACACTCCCATAAATAAAGAGCCAAGAGCCAACCAAAAATAAAACAGATAAAATCCCAGAATATCCTTTCAATTAATCTAGAACATCAACGACAATAACAAATAACTTTACATGCTAACTTATACACAATGAAAATTAAGCCGATATCTGAGCAACGGATGATAAATAAAACAAATTCTCGGCCAAAAATTCACGGCAATGGCCCTGACAAAACAACCTTGAATCGGTAGCAACCGAGATATCACATAATAATCCGAAAAGTTACAAAGAAAAACCTCACCGAAATTTATAAATCTAAACTGAGATACAAATTCCATAAAGTCCACTAAACAGCCGTAGGATATCGAAGGGAAAAATCGATCGAGAAACCCTTCACAATATTGAAAGCATTAGCAGCAAGAGAGAGAATTAAAAAAGATTTCCACAAATCCTAGCCGCTCACTGTGTCATGAGCAACATACCGAACTATACAAAAATGTTATTGACAAAAATAAATGGAAGCAACATTAAATATGTGCAGCCTTGACAGAAAACTCCTTGGGAAGCTCTGTGATACGACTTTCTACAATCCAAAAAAGAGGTAGATTCAGATTAGGCTCTCCATACTCACCAACCACCACCAGGGACAATACTACAAAAGAAGCCCCTTAATGGATGAACCCGGATGATCTGAAACCGAATACGGAAAAGGGACAGCCCGCAAACTCCATAACAATAATCCTCATTTTAAAGCTTACAACAAAATCAATGCAGCCCAAACCAATAGTACGACCCAGGGGATGTGATCCACAAGAACCAGCTGGAGTTACTCGGAGTTGAAGGGCATGAATACGGCCAAATCTTCAATCCATTATAAGTAAAGCTGAACCGAGACACATAAATAGGATACGGGCAATACCTAATTAAGAACATTAGAAACCCTAAAAGAATATACAGAAGGGCAGCGGAACGGATCATCTTAATAAACATACCAGCCATCTACAATATACTCCTAAAAGAAACGAAAGGTAATAACCATAAAGAATGTTTGGAGACGAACACAATAAAGGGACAAGACACCTGTAAGTCGTCCGAAAATTTCATTTTTACAGACATTCCGGGGGCTCTTAATTCGGTAGAAGTAATAATCGAAACGATTCTACACATGTTTCATCACCAAAAATACAATTAGAAAGATTCGATTTCCAACAAGAACAGCTCCATAATTTCTTATTCAAACGGACCACGAGTTAAATGCCTTCTGCATCATGAAAATTACTACATCAACAACTAGACCTAAATGGTAAAGGTGCCGGTTACACTGACAACCAAGCATGGCTTATTTTTAAAAAAAGATATCCAAAGCCAAATAAGGTATTGGAAAGATCTTCCCCAATGGCAAGACTAAAATGCAGATGCGAATTGGGGCACCATAAGTGAAACACTTCGGGGAATAGAAATTGGATAGTGAAAAGACTTTTAAGGAAATCGATTTATCAAATAGATAGAAGGACAAAATTTAACTAAGAAACCTGGTATAAAGCAATCGGGGATTTCGGAACCAAACAGGGTAGAATCAACCAATCAAATATTTCTAAATTCGAAAGAGTGATAGACTATTAATCCATGGATGAAGTAAACAACGGGGAAAAAACTTAAAATAAAAACAATTTAGAATCCCGGCCATTTCCAACAGAATGGAAAGGAGGCATTACACCCACGTAAGATATAAAAAGCTCAGAATTAAAATTAATAGGCCGTCGAATTAGGCTTCCAAACTCATAAGTGAATTAATACTCAAGATATGAATTAAACAGATATATTATAAAGGGCGGGGAACGAATGTTCTCCGAGCACTAACAATACCAAAACTCTGCCAAAGAACAATAAAACCATCGAGATATTTTGAACCAAAAGAAAACAGAAATCCCTAGCTGAAAAGGAAAACCTCCATAGACAAGTATTAATTTCAAAATAGAATACATCGAATAAACTGGTGAAAATGAATTGGGAATCAAATAACAACGGACGAATAAATGATCAACACTTAAAACTATTAATAAGTTCCTAAGGAAAACCAACCCTTCCGAAAACGCACAAAATAAACAGAAATGTCAGACCAACTACAGAATCAAAAACACCTAAGAGAGAACATCAATAACTTTACAAACACCTTAAGGAATGGTGTTCTCTGGGAGAAAAGGAAAAAGCCTGGCAAACCAACCTAAAAAACTCTAATAATATATTTCATTACCTCACTCATCAGCAGGCTGTACCCATAAATAAAACGAAATCAAAAACGACTATATCGTAATATTCTCAAACCCACTGCTTCTCTAAATAAATCTGACAAAATTCTGAAAATAACAGTAAAATAATCTGCCACCATCGTTAGATAGACAAAATCTGGCTCTGTAAAAAGCCCTTACAACTGTGTACCTATTAATCGAAAATAACATAAAGTGGATCAAGAACCACACAAAAACAATACATTCGCATTCTTTAATGGCCAATTTCTCTCGTGGATTCTCTAACCGTTTTCAATCGCTCATCACCTTACCTTCTCCACCTGGAAAAACTTAGTGCCCCAAATGGTTACATACCACTATGAAGTTCTCCAAATGGCAGAATCTAGTCATCCTTCCAAGTATAAGGAGGCGTGAAAACTACTCGATTCAAAAATCACGTATTTGAAGTGGTTAAATTCTTCCAATTTCTGGCAACAACACGTCGACATTAATCTGAGCTGGGCTCCGTAAAATACCAGCACCGTGTGTTTAAAAAATCGAAATACGACATACCATATAAAAACTAATTTGAAAACATCTAAAAGAAACACCTTTATTTTAAAGAAGTGGAATCACCATACTTGTCACCCCTTAAATAAACTTAAACCGAAGCTATAAACTGAAAAAAAATATAATATGTATGTAAGTGAAGCCTTATAAAACGGAACTAAAATACGGAAAAATCATCAATGACATGAAATAAAAAGACTAATACCTTATGAATCAATGCTACAGCTCGACGCAATTAAAAATCCATTAACATATACGGGGTCGTCAATCGGGCTGGTTCGCCACAAATACGTATCTGTAATCATTGCGAAAAGCATTTACCCTCGTAAACTAGCTCAGAAATCAATTTTGATATATATTCCCAACGGAACAGAAAGCCGTTATTAAAACAAATTTAATTGAGGTCACGAAAAGAGCAAGATACGGAAAAATCCCCTATATGAGCGAGAATAGCCAAGGATCGGTACTATGATACTTTAAATGCACTAACCCGATCTCTGTAAGTATGAAACTTGCCAAAAACCCAATAAATATTTAAAAAATTCAGTGCTCCTCACACTACCTCCAGAAGAGAACTCCAAAAAACAATACAAAGAAAATGCGAAAACACAACATATCACTATCTGATCCTTCTCCCATTAAATATTTAAACCTCAAAATACCAAAAGAATAGGCAGGGCTCAGTTGATCTCTTTTTAATGAATAAAGTTCTATAGGCGTTCTGGAAGTCTATCTAGGAAATCCAGCAGAGCTTAAAACACAGATCAAAACATTATAAACCCAAACGAATGAGCATGAGGGCATGGCAACTACTTCATGATATCGACCTATAAACACACAATCAGTAGATACAAATACAGAGATACCTTGCAGGTTCATTTTATATGACAACCCACGAATAGTATCCTGGCTTCTCGAGTAAACTTGCCTAGCCGTGCTCTTTCTAAGTGTTTCGGCAATAGGCCAATAGAAAGGCATAAGACAAAAAAATTTTAAACAACTAAATAATTGTTACAGGAAATTCAGTTGGACAGCTTTTCTGATTTCAAAACTTGAATTCCTCAAACCCATGGGGTACAATAAAGCAGTAGAACAGAAAACCTGGGCTTTATATTGATTATCAATCAAGTCTACTACTAACATTAACCATTCTGAAACTATCAAGTGTTAATAGCCACAAATGCTTTGCTACTGTAGGCAGGAATAAATCTATTTACTAAACTATTTCCACGCATATCTGAGAATAAAACAGTACTCGCCCTCAAGCAATAAAAATAAATCGCAAGAAAGAGAGGCTTAGTATAACTTAGAATCCGCAAGTCTTCTACAACTTGATTTCCTGAATTACAAAGTAGAAGAAGATTTACCTACACTGAAGAGAAGCACTAAAGAAAGCGGAATATTCACATAAAAAACAGGATTAACGCACTTCGAGATACTGACTGAAAGGACCCTTAAATGTCACTGAATATCCCCACGTACACCGGAGAAGCAATTGTTATCTATAGGATAAACTACAAAGCTTCTAAAGAATGATGCGCAAAAGAAAAACAGAGGTCCCCACACCAATTCGAACTGGTGCACTGAACCGATGACAAACAGAAATACTTAATGAGGGTAATTAGTAAGGCGGATCAGAAGTCAAGAGGATAAATGTTTTTCGCATACGAACCTATTTTGGGCTACTGTTATGATAAACACCTTGCAGAATTGAATCTCAATAAAAAGGAATAAGTCATACAGCAATCAGTTCAAAATTTTATTCACCTCAATTTAACAATAATTCATATGGCTTGGCGACACCGGATTATACTAATACTAGCTGCTATCCCAATAAGTCGTAGGCAATATTTGGGCGACAAAGTTCAGAAACAAACTTCTACAAATGATAAATGTATTCCCGTGAAGGAACGGATCCGTTTGGACTGTATATTCGGTGTTGCAACAGCGAAACAATACGCTACACTTATAATCATCTGTCGATAGCTAGGAGAATCTCACTTCTCAAATTACTTTAGGTACATAGTTGTCGAATATTTAGCAATGTACTTCTAGCACCAAATATCATACGAAATATTTACACTACAATTGTCAGCGCCAACATTGGAGCATCCATGAAAATGCGACAGTACCTTACATATGTCACAGATTACTAACTGATGGTGTGCTTATTGCAACAAGCAAATACCGTTAGCAATTATCTCGCCTAGTGGCGCTACAGGCTGGAAGATAGAGCTTATTATTTCGATCTTCTGTATTCAGCTATACACTTAATGTATAGCATTTTTGGAGAATAAAGCTGTTGTTGCGATGGATTTATCACACTTGACTATAATTAGTGGACACTTTGGCTATTATTCTTAAACAAAATAACCTGACTCGGTAGTCGCAGATAAATAACGCTTTTGTGAGCCAAAAATAGATTTTCAGATAAAATCGTATCACGCGGGATCTAAATTTAAAGGACTTTATGCCCATCCAACCCTGATAGCTCAATGTAACAGCATTAATTGGGTCGAGCGTAATTTCACTCGCATGCGTAGAAACCGGTCAATTATTGGTCGCCAGAAGATTATCTTCCCACTCGGCGACTAAAATCCGATCAACAAAAGACTCTAGCACTGCGAATTTGTTTAGCATTTCAATTGACTGTTCGATGTGCTTCAAGATTTACCTTTATAGGATGTAGTGCTGAAAGCTGGGCTACTACAAAGAAAAATTTTTCCCGCAAAATTTATTGTGGAAGCCAATCACACAGCAAGGTTATCATATATAATCGTCACGCCCTCTCGTTATTTGCACTGCTGCAATGATTAGTCTAAGTCTTCTCGTACTTCACTGCTTCGCAACCACCCTATACTTGTATATATCCATTGATTGGATAAAAATAATAGTAAAAGATCTCTATTAAAAGCATCAAACACACTTATATAACTTAATAATTGTGGGATAACTTCTAACGATAAGTCAGCTTTTTATCGTGACAGTTCTAACAGTTACAAGAGGGGAAAGACCAACGTTGTTGAACACTGGATTAGTATAGCCCTCTTACACATATGGTGGGCTGTACTGCGATTTGTATTAACTTTTTAGCAAAAAGTCTAAAAAAACGATGCTCTATCTTGACTTTTATGGTAAAGTTTCTACTAATTCTTGTAAAGGTCCAATTCAAAATGTTACACCGGAAGGCTGTAATGCATGCCACTTATAACTCTAGTTTAGCATACAAGTAGTCTATTTTTAAGGGAAAGATTATTTCAAAAGAGAACTCAAAAGACAATCTAGAAAGATATCCATCATTGTATCCAAATTAAGCCAGCGGCATTATAAGTCCTCTAACACCGTCCAGTTTTCATACTACATGAATATCTACAAAATTATATAAATTCCAGTAAAGGCTCTCATGTTGGCAAAATCATTTGTAGAGGAGGTCTAATCTAGTTAAAATCTCAAATATATCGAAGATCCGAGTATTCCCAACCTAAACTTATACTCAAGACCCTACATCTACATCATCTTGAAGACTAAAGAACTAGACTCTACGAAATCAGATTATTGTTTTGAAAAATATAGTTATTTGCTATTTCTATCCACGACACTTTCTTCAGTAGGTTACGGCAGCTTTTACATCTTGTACAAGCAGCTAAATAATCGCGATGGCCCTTCATATAGTAACCCAGACATATTTCTCTAACGAACTCCACAATGATAGCTCAGTAACTTATAACCTAAACAAATAAAAATTCACGAAAATTTATAATACTGTCCAAATAAAAGAATATAGAAAACTTGTTACCCTCATTTTCAAAAAACCGACTATCGGGTAGACAGTATCGAAAGAATGTCTTTTTCCGTGATGAATAGCTTCGACACTAAATGAAAGGGAAGTCCTGCAGTGGCACATCCTTTGTTTAAGAGGAAAAGATTGCGTAGATAATCGATTTACGATCTTAAATTAACCGCAGAGTTGAAGACACGTTACTGCAAAGGAAGCTATAAGACACATCTCTCATCTACTAAAAGATACAGTACAGAATAAGATAATGAAGCTCGATTCAAATTCAATGGCGAATGATATTAACGCAGCAATAGATCGTTAACTTGAAATGGTCGATCAAGCACTAGGGATACTGGTATTACTAGGTTGGTCTAACATCTAAAAAAGAAAAGTTCAAGATCAAGCAGTAAATTCATTAAATGCTATTTCTACACAAATCATGAATAGCCATAAAAAAAAGAAGTCATTTGATTCTCTCAATAAATATGAGAACAAGAAACCCTCAGTGAAGCGCAAAAGCTAGCTATGAAATTCCGTGAAGTAAAAGCAAAAGTTCTACAAAAAAGTTTAAAGATATAAACATAAGGAGAAAATAGTGTGATCCCCAATTCTAGAAGAACGCTATAACATTTCTGATTGGATGAAAGATATTGTATGAAGCTTTCGCGTGATAACGCACAATGATATTGTATTCCTAAAACACACTATTGAACCCTCGAAAATATTCTAGCCACTGATAACAACAATTAGTGAGTAAATTAGTCGCAGAGAAATCTTTAGTATTATATATGAGTGGCGATGCAAATATGCGCGACTTCTTATATCCGCCTATTTTAGCACCAAACAACTCGATGAAAAAAGAGGTCCATCCATCCTCATACAACTACTCTGCCCTCGCAAGAACTGCTCATCGACCAATATCCATTCATCCTTTAACCTACCGGACTAGTTATTTCCCTGAAACTCTATCTGGTTAATCTCTGACATGGAAGGAGAAAGGAACACAAGTAAAATCTCAATCTCACATGTAGCCTCGGTATTACTTATCATCAAACAACCACGGAAATGGTTATCCAAAAGTAAATCTCTAATGAAAATGGTTTGAGTTAGCAAAACACACACACTTTTCTATCCAATAAATATAAACAGAGATCACACATTATAACGAAGCACTATGAGGCATTATGCTTCTAGCTGAATGTATTTGATCAAGACCTGTCACAATTAACGTCCATGAAACATTATTCAAAAGATTGCCATGGCCATGACTTCTTTCGTTGAGTGTAAAGGTTCAAAAAATGTTATACTAAAAATCGAAGAGTTAATCGCCTTGTAAAACCTTAATCATTCAAACAAAAGATGAGAATAGTTCACAACTCTACATTACTCATAACTCGCATCCCTAACGATTACGAGATAACCGGATACAGACAACCATAAGAAACCTGACTAGGTTCAAATTCTAAGCAGGACACACGATGGAAAGACAGTAGTAGTATTCATTTCTGCGAAACCTAACAAGAGATCAACAAAAAACTTACGATTTAATTCCTTCGAGTTGAGAGACACTTTATAAATACCATAGTTCTTTTAGAACTAACTCACTTCAGTGATAAACTAACAGCGAAACGAAAGCACTATTGATATTGAAAACGCCAAAAGGAAAGAAAAGTAATCTGGGAAATGGATTAGAAAATGTCCTTTAGTATACTCCGTGTGTTTACTACTTATGAGGCGCAACTGTAATGTTGTGTTGTTTCCAATAACTATCATTTTTAGTTCAGAATTCTACTTAAGTTTAAGATTACCGAATCTATTGAACGAAGATGAGACATTGCCAATAAAAAACTTTACTACTCTAACTCAATTAGATTGTATAA